>Ga0207941_1000006_pt1 | contig 95097 bp, 120 predicted proteins | sample LakMenEpi13Sep12_FD_150695 | JGI IMG/M metagenome (GOLD analysis project Ga0207941, IMG submission 150695) | Freshwater microbial communities from Lake Mendota, WI - 13SEP2012 deep hole epilimnion (SPAdes) | ecosystem: Environmental > Aquatic > Freshwater > Lake > Epilimnion/Euphotic zone ...
GCACAATCATTCGCAACGCAAAAGGATTGCATGACATGCTAAGCGACGACGAAAATTTACCAGAGCACGTTCAAGCAAATCTTGTAAAGGCAGAAGAATATGTTGTCAGTGCTCGTGACTATATTGAGAGCACAAAGGAAGCAGAATAAATAAGACATATGAATAATTTTCATTACAACCAAGACCCGTTGTATGCCGCTGCAGCAAAGATACTCGGCAGAGAATCATTAACAGAAGATGCATCGCATGCGTCTGCCCTTAAAGAACTTAAAGCTTCTAAGGGTGCTGCAATGATAAAGTCAAAAAACAATCATGTATTTGGTAAAAATGGTGGATTTTCTGCAGCTCAAGAAGACGCTGACACAATTGCTATTATGATTTTCAAGCAGTCGAACAAAGGGTGGATTACCAAGACCACATTCTATACAATCGAAAAAGAAGATGGCGAAAGTTATTTTAATGTCTATAGTCAAGACGTAACACACATCGCAAATCCAAAGACGTCTGCTGAAAAGGTCTATGAGATTGCAAAGCAACACAGCGACAGCAAATACTATTTCAAAACCTTCGATCAAAAATTAGAAATTAACGAACTAAACTAAATATAAATAAATTAACACATGAATAACTTCCACTATCACCAAGACCCGATGTATGCTGCAGCTACAGCAATTCTAACTGGCAAAACTCAACTGCAAGAGTCTGATACTCTTGACGAAGCAATTGATTGGAACCTTATCCAATCAATGTATGTAAAAGACATTATTGATATTGTAGCAGCATTAGTAATTGGAGGAGGAATTGGTGTAGCTGCTATATTTGGTGGCGCAATAAAAAGATATCTTTCAGATAAAGCAGACGAAAGAGACGCAAAGGAGTCTGCACAATTCTTAAAGAGCACACTTGATAAAATCTTAAAGGACAGCAAATCAAAAGAGCTTATTTCACAAATTAAATCTTTTCCTTATTCATCAAAATCTACAGAAGAAGCTAAAAAGAATAACGAAGAGCGTAAAAAGCTAGTTAGAGCTTATAGTGCACGTCTCAAAACATTATTAAGCGATGATGAGTATGCATTGATAAATGACATCTATAACAATACCATTCGTGAAAGCGCTGATACTCTTGAAGAAGGAGTCGAAGACGTCAAGTCAATCGTCGACACCCTAAAGGTTGGCGACACTACAAACTTTGGCAAGGTGTTAGAAATTGGGACTAACAGCATTACATTCAAGGCAAAAGATCTTCCAAAGACAACAATTGCGTTTAATCAACGCAAGATGGGCAGCTCAGAATTTTTACTTCTTAAAACAATCAAACTAAAGGAAGAGACTGAACTTGAAGAAAAGGACGTTGCTGAAGCATACAAGCCATTACGCAAGCCAGCCGACCTCATCGACGAATTACAAAGCATAGTCGACGCCCCAGATTCAAAACTTTGGGACGTCACAAGTGTGTCTATTCGTTTAAGTCATGAAGACATCTTTGATCGTTTTCCAAAGATTTATGACTATGTTGAAGATATGTGGTTTGAAATTATGCAACCAAATGGTGCTAAAAAGACAAAAGAAATTGCTAAAAAAGCAATTGAAGCAGTGCGCAAGTATTATCCAGACCTCAACAAATCTCAGAAAAGCAATCCAGTCTATAAAGAAGAAGAGAGCATTGAAGAAAAAACAATTGATGAAGCAATCAACTGGCTTGGTGACTATCTCCCAACTTCAGAAAAGAGTCAGTTTGGCGGATATCGTCCGACAATTATTGATAAGAAAACTAAAAGAGTTATATACCAAAGTGCGGTTAGATACAATGCACCTCAAGAGGCAAAGGATCACGCTGAAGAATATCTCAAGCAAAAGTCAAAGGGCATCAAAGAGCCAAAACTTCCTCATGTCGGCACATACAAAGAAGAGTCTGATTGCCCCGATGAAAAGATGGATGAAGCAGCAGATGCGGCACTCAAGCGCCGCAAGCAAGTTGACATGGCCCGAGTAAATGCTGGAACTATGAGTCGCGATGACTATAATAAAAAGTATAAACTTGGTAAATATCGTCCAGCCGGCAGCAAATTGTCTGGTCCAGGTGGAGTCTATAAAAATCTTGTTAAGGAGGAAGAGACACTCGAAGAAGCTGTTCCAACACCAGCTGTACAAAAGCTTATAACATCAATTGATATGCTAAGCCCTAAAGACTATCTAGTTTTCTTACAGGCACTCGCAGACAACGCGCAAGGCATCGCTAATATGTCACAAGCAGGAAAAGATGGAAAGTCAAATGCAAATGCATGGAAAACTGTAGCAGATCATATTTCTACAGCAGCTGATGCCTATGCAAAGCGTCCAGTTCGCCTGGAAAACATAGAAGTAGAAGGCGAGTCTCTCGAAGAAGCCGCTAAAATTACTCCAGTAAAAGGAAAATATATCTTCTTTATTCAAGACCGCGAACTCTATCAACTCGACCCATATAAACTGCTTGCAAAGACTGATTTTGATCGAATCTCTAGCAGCAAACTTATGTCACACATGAAATTAGGCAGCGAGTGGAAAGCAGTATCAGTTGCATGGGGAACAGATCTTCTTGAGATTGGTGCACTCGAATCTCCAAAAGATATATCTGATGCAGAGCAATGGTATGTTGTGCCCCATCTATACGACAAAGTCACACATCTTGCATTGATACACTAATACTAATTAAAAAATAATATAGAAAAGCCACTCGGGTCACTCTGAGTGGCTTTTCTCGTATATATAACTCTATAGAGGACGCGGTTGTCTTCTATACTTAACACACACAAACACACACAATAAAATGAATAAAAACGCATACGAAATACGACTAGAGGTATTGCAACTCGCTCATGGCGATATTATGACGCAATATCATGAGGCATTAAATTGTCAAAAAGAGACGATTTATCAGGACGGACAGGAAACATCAGACTTGTCTACTGTAGATGTCACACTACCAGCTGTATCTAAGGTTATCGAAAGAGCAGAAGAACTCTATGCATTTGTGCACGGAGCATAAAGGTTAATAGCGAGTAGCCAGTGTTGTATTGCGCTGGCTACTTTTATATTTACAAATTAAAAAAGATTGTTATAATAACAACATGAAAATCAAGGATAAAAATGGTGCTCAGTTTGAACTCGATGATTGCACAATTCTTCAAATTACTCTTAATAAACTGCGAGAAGTATATGACTGGCAATCAAACTACTATATTGACACTGCAAACAATAAAGTATTAAAGACAGAAACATACCACACAACTCATAGTTGGGACACTACGAGTGAAGTGCGTGATGCGACAGTTGATGATTATCGCTTTTCTGCAGTGCTTGCTAAATTAGTTTGTGGGAGATAGCTTATGTTTTGTAATTGGCACTCGATAGAGCCAGTGTACTGAGTCACTAAATCCTGAGCCCCAATGATGCACACTAAACTGATGTATATGTCGTGCTCGTGATAGGATAAAAAAATCTACTAGTGTGTCAAGCGCAGAATCATTTTCAAGTGCCATATGACTTGGAACCGTAGAAGTGCATCTCAAACCATATTTTTCTGCTAAGATGCGCTTACATTCAGCCGAGTCTGACATTATTATGCATGGACGTGTAGTAGAATCTTGTATAGTTTTTACAACAGATAACCTATCAATAAGTTGTTCCATTGTATAGTCAACAGTGTCTCCTATTTGAGTGCCAAATGAAAGTATGTCACCGACGCGAACATGAATAACTTCATAATCTGTCAACGAATCTAATGCAGCAACTATTGCGCGTTCACACTCTTCAGTTGGTTGCAAATATTTTCTAACAGACTCTACTATTCGCCTTGGTAGTTTAAATACTGGCCATACATTTGTGTAAATATGTAAATTATCCCGCCGTAAATTTTTTAGATTTATTTGATTTTTAAGATTGGTTTGTAGTGCCCGTAGAGTGGCATTTTGAATGTCTTGTAAATCTAAAATTTTATTTGTATTTGGAGGTGTAACCGAACATTGATTTTGTAAATATTGACCAATTGGGTGCTGCCTAAAATCAATTTCAAATGGTATACTATATTCCACGCATAGTTGATTTGCCGCGATTGACCCTCGTATAAAATCACCCAATCCCATCCCCCTTTCTTTTGCAAAGTATGTGTGTATGAGCATGTTATTATTTATTATAAATAAAATATATGAAAATAACGCGTGAAAACATTGCGATTTTAGAGAATGATACTCATATATCACGTTGGGTTGAAGAAAGTGGCCGCCTCGATCATGATCGCTACGCGTTGCCAATCATTTTAGAATATATACAACCTGGTTATACAGTTGTTGATGCTGGTGCATTTATAGGCGACCACACACTTGCATATTGTGATGCAGTTGGTAAAAATGGAGACGTTTATGCATTTGAACCAAATCCTGCAGCCTTTGAATGTTTACAATATAATTGCGGTTCAGCAAATTTATTTAATTGTGGACTATCAAACTGTGACGAAGAAGTAAACTATTCAGTAGATAATAATGCTGGAGCTGGCCGAATATCACAACAGTCTGGTGATGGTTCATTTTGCATAAAAACTATAACACTAGACTCACTAAACCTGTCTGCTCTTGATTTTTTTAAGCTTGATATTGAGGGTTATGAACTCAATGCTTTAGAAGGAGCAAAAGAAACAATTTCAAAATATCGTCCAGTTTTTTGGATTGAAATTAATGTCGGTGCCCTTGCGCAAAATGGCAAAACTGCGCATGATATTGAAAACTTTCTGTCTCAATTTGGTTATGACATAATACCATTCCCTGAAGTTGGTGAACAATATGACATACTTTGCATACCGCAATGAAAACTGATATACTCATACGTTCGTATCGCAATGACTTTAAATGGTTGTGGCATTCTTTAAAAAGTATACATAAATATGGTAAAGAGTTTGAAACTCTTCATCTTGTAGTCCCAGAATCTGATGTTCAACTGCTCGCTCACCTTACAGCAGAGAATGTACATGGCACAGTTGATCAATGTGATGGCTATCTTGCGCAACAGATTACTAAATTACATGCAGACACGTGGTGTTTATCTGACTATATTCTTCATGTTGATAGTGACTGTATTTTTTATAAAGATTTTTCACCAACTTGTTTTTTTAAAGATAACAAACCTATTATGCTTCGCGAAGAATGTTCTAATAGTCCATGGAATGCGATCTCTGAAAAGACTCTTGGTTGGTATGATAGTTATGAATATATGAGAAGACATCCAATTATATATCCACGATGGATATATAACGAGTTTAGAGCATGGATAATGAAAAAACATAGTTGCAGCCTTGAACAATGGATATGCCAACAACAGCGTAATGAATTTAGTGAGTTTAATACTCTTGGTCAATGGGCGCATAAAGTTTATCCTGAAGCATTTTCATGGTGTCACCCAAGCGAAGTTCCAGAATATTGTAAGCAATATTGGTCATGGGGAGGATTGCAAGATGATATAATCAAAGACATTGAAACATTACTGGCATGAAAGTTTTGCTTTTAACAGTTTGTTCGGCTCGTCATCAAAACTTTACTGAAAAGCTTTATAATGAAATTTTGTTACATTGCAAACATGAATGTAAGATTGCATATCTTGATAATAGTTGCGAAGGAGACTTTCAAAGTGAGGCATTTTTTAATGCATGTTATAATAAAACACACCATATTATCACTGAACTTGAGGCTTTGCAATATGGTGATGCACTCATATATCTAGATAGTGATATATGCGTAAGAGGCAACATAGTAACTACAATGTTAGAAGAACTTGGAGACTCTCATATTGCATTTCAACAAGATAGCAAAAACGCATTATGTGCCGGACTTTTTGTATGTCGGGTATGTCCTGAAACTATTAACTTTTTTAATAATGTAAAAGAAGCTCTCATTTGTAATAAAGAATATTATGCAGCAAAGGAATGTGACCAAACTGTAATAAATGAGATGTTACCGCATTCAGGTTTAAAATATATTCCACTTAGTCTCAAATTTACGACATATGGCAATCTAGAACTCGGCCTTTGGAGTCCAGATTCTCCGCATTTTGTTTTAGATAGTGATGCCTTAGCATTTCATGCAAATTTTACAGTAGGGTTGCATAATAAAACACAATTGTTGAATTTAGTACGATCACAATAGTTGTGTACAAATAAGTAGATTTGGTGTATAATACATCATGATGCCAAGATTGAGACTTGTTCGTATTAGTGAATTTAATACACTTGGTCAATTGGCACGTAAATTTCATGCAAGATGCGTTTACTTGGATGTATCCTAGTGATGTACCAACTGTTTGTAAACAATATTGGTCATGGGGAGGTCTAGATGATAATATACATAATGAGATAAATAAAATAATAACTTAAACGGGTGTGACATGGTTTCGACATGACATTTGAAGCAATATATGCAATGCACAGTCTGCACGACTCTAAGTGCAAGAGAAAAACGAAAAAGATACACTAGCTCTCGCGGCATAACCGCACCAACGCATCAACTCCGATAACATGCGTTGGTACAGAGTAGGGTCGGATAGTTGTATATCGAAAATATAATAGACTCATCGATTCGAATATTGATGCGGGATTGCTCGACAACAATCTAGGTTGTGATTGTCCTAACATCAATCAATAAATTGTAGAAGTATATTGCCGAGAAGTCATGGACTGGAGTTCGATCCTCCACACATCCACCATTTTTTTGTTTACAAATTGACGCTTTTAGGGTATAATACATCATGACACCACGACTGGGACTAGTTTGCATAAGTGAAAGACTGACATACCAAAAGATCTCAGCAAAGACGATGACTCGCAAGCAGTTTGTAACTCTTGGTCGTGAGCGTGGGTTGCAAGTACTATCCGAGCGTATACTTCATAATTCGCAGCACATCTTGCGTACACTCCAGGCATGCATCGACTCAGGTGCTCGTCACTATCGTGTGTCGAGTTCAATTTTCCCGTTGCTTACTGATCATACGCTCGAGTTGCGCTACGACGACCTGCATGGGTTTGATGATATCGCAAGCAACCTTGCGAAGGCTGGTGAATTTGCTCGGCAGCATGACATCACATGCAGCTCACATCCCGATCAGTTTAATGTCCTATCAAGTTATAACCCTGATGTTGTAGACAAGACTATTCGCGAACTTGACCATCAGTCATATGTGCTTGATATGATGGGATGTAAAGCAAACTATAGTTCTCCAATGTGTCTGCATCTCAACAAGAGCCCTGACTTTAAGCGTGAAACTATTGGCGAGTATGTGTCTCGCTTTTGTGCAAATCTCGCCCGTTGTAGTCGTGGCGTTCGTCATCGACTTGTGTTAGAAAACGAAGACAAGGCATACTGGAATTGCGAGAATCTCTACACACATTTTGCAGGGCATCTTCCACTCGTCTATGACAATCTTCATGACACGTGCAACCCGTCATGCGACTCGTCTCAAAGCATCTCTCGATTTCGCCAAAGTTGGGGAAAATATACTCCTGTGTTTCATTGGAGCGAAGGTATTGGCAGCACTCGTAGTCATACTGACTATGCAACCCATCTCCCACATGTAGTCTCTGCAAATCGTGACGTCACCTGGGAAGTCGAACTCAAGGCAAAAGACAATGCAATTGCTCATATTCTGAGCACCTTTTTTGCCTCCTAAAGGTCTGTTTCTCTATACGGGGCTTAACTTTGGGGACTTTTTTCACTTTTATGAAAAAAGTTGTGTACTTTTGCCGCGGTTTATGCTATAATAACCATGTAAGCAACAATTCGATACCAGAATGACCAACGACGACAAACATTACGGAACAGTAGAGATCAAGATGTCAAATGGTGAGTATTTCACCACCGAAGTAGTAAAAGAAGGAGATAAGTTTATCACTGGAACGTTTACCAATACTAGACTTCTTCGCGACAAATGGGAAATAAGCATTGAGGAATACTACTCTCATCAAGAAGCTCTACAGGAACTTTATGAAATTCTTGAAGAGTATGCAAACTCGCCAGAAGCGCTGCTTCAATATGCCTAATAATAACCACGTAAGCAACAATATGATTGATATTAATACAGTACAAGGATTTTGGTATGATGGCAATACTCCAATTGCTAATCTCACGGATGGCAGAGAGGTGGTATTGAGTGAAGAAGATGCTCAGTTCATTTTGGATTGGAGTGCGTCAATAGCTAATAGAGTAGAGTAAATAATAATTATGAACAAGCCAATCTTTGTAGTAGGAGACATTCATGGCAAGTGGGATGCGCTTTTTCTTAAGATAAAAGCTGGCGATATTCGTGATTTTGTCTTGATCGGTGTTGGTGACCTTGGAGTCGGTTTTAAACTCGAGAAGCAACAGGATCGTCAGTTTGAATATATCAACACCTTTTTCAAAAGTCGAAACATCGATTTTTTAGGCATTCGCGGCAATCATGATGACCCAGCATATTTTGATGGAAAGATAAGCATGAGTAATTTCAAGTTGCTTCCAGATTATACATCAATGACTCTAGATGATAAAGAATTTTTGTTTGTTGGTGGCGCTGTCAGTGTCGATCGACGTATGAGAGCACAGGGCATTTCATACTGGGCAGATGAAAAGTTTGTCTTGGATGTTTCTAAGATAAAGCGATGTGATGTACTCATTACGCACAGTGCTCCAACATGGAATGGACCGTGTGATAAGTCTGGAATCTCAGGTTGGTGTGATCGTGACTCTACTCTTTGGGATGAGTGTGTACAAGAACGCAAAGATCATGATATACTTTTAAAACTTTGTGGTGCGAGTCGCCATTACGCTGGTCATTTTCATACCTCTTCTTCAGTTGACTTTGATGGATGTGTGAGTACAATATTAGACGAACTAGAAATCGGAGAAATAAGATGAATAAACAACTGACTATTGAAGAACTAAATAAAATTTTAGATTCATATATTGCATTGAAGCGCGTGATCGACTCTGCAGTCGAAGTCGGGTGTTTAGACCCAGATGGTCCAATCTACAATACAGTTTGGAAAGCATTTGAAGATACAGTAGATATTATTGATCCATATAGTTGGATTATGTGGTACATCTATGACAATGATATGGGAGAAAAAGGTATGCTAGTAAAAATTGCCGATGAACAATTTTATATTGAAAATAGAAGAGATTTATTGAAGGTGATGAATTCTTAAATTATGAATATTGTTATTGTAATTTTATTGGTCATTCATACTGCTTTGTGTATGATTGCTGGTTTTTGGATGGGTGTTAATAAAACACATCGTGAAGCATATGAAAATGGTCATATGACTATTGAGCGTGTAGGTGATAAAAGAAATTATCGCTGGATCGAGACTCATAAAATAGGATATGACTATGAATGATTTAACCATAGTACTCTATTGTATTCTCATGACTTCACTTGCAATTGGCACACTTATAATTTTTGAAAAATACGACAAATGAAAACTGCATATCAATATAAAGACATATGTTTGCTGCCTCGCTATAGTAGCCTAAAGACTCGTCAAAGAGCTGAAGTTTCTACAGTATTTTTAGGATCACAATTTAAATTGCCAGTTGTGCCTTCGAATATGGTATGTGTCATAAACGAATCACATGCAAAATGGCTGAGTGAGCATGGCTATTTCTATGTCATGCATCGTTTCGGTGTCGATAACCTTGAATTTGTTCGCGCTGCCCAAGGTTGGAAAACAGTCAGCATCAGCGTAGGTGTGCAAGAAGTTGACAAATATCTACTTGAGCAGATCGCAGCAGAAGATTTAAAGTTAGACTATGTCACAATCGACATTGCTCATGGTGATAGCATTCTTATGAAAGAGATGTTGAGTCATATTTCTTCGCTGTCTCTTGATACAAAAATTATTGCCGGCAATGTCTGCACTCCCGAAGGCTATCGCAGGCTTGTTGAATGGGGGGCAGATGCTGTAAAAGTTGGTATTGGCGGTGGAGGTGTGTGCAGCACAAAAAACAAAACTGGCTTTACTTTTCCAATGTATAGTTGTATCACACTCATTGATCGTGTGCGAGAACTCGATGATCCACCAATAATTGCAGATGGCGGAGTTCGTGAGCATGCCGACATTGTAAAATCAATTCACGCCGGAGCAGAGATGGTTATGGTTGGTGGTCTATTTAGTCGATGTATTGATTCACCGGCTGAAATGATTGACGGTCAAAAAGTTTATTTTGGAAGTGCTTCTCAATACAACAAGGGTGAATATCGAAACGTTGAAGGAGTTAAGCGTGCACTAGATCTTGACACAATGACCTATGCAGAAAAATTGCTCGAGATAGAACAGGACCTTCAAAGTGCGGTTTCTTACTCCGGTGGAAGAAACTTACTTGATATCCCGAGCGTAGAATCAATGCTCGTTACAAGTTGGGAGGCATAAATTTGAAGGAGACCTTTATTAGATGAAAAATGAAAAATGTTGGGAATGCAATGGCACACTGCAGCGGGTGTTCGTCACCGAAACTTATGATGAACATGTTCTTGGTAGCATTACCATTAAAGACATTCCTATTCTTCGTTGCTGTTCATGCGGTGCCGAAGTAATCGGTGCAGATGGCAGCGCGTATATCGATGACACCATCGAAAGAGAATACAAGAAGCGAGGACTGCAACGTCAATACAGAACGTGGACCGAAACTGTAGTAGAATAAACTTATGAAAGAACTATATAGAATAGTAGAACGTATAGACGTTCCAACTGCTAGAACATACTATGCAATTCAAGAGAAGTTTCTTTGGTTTTGGATCACAGATTTTAGTTATGGAATTTGGGCAACAGCAGAAGCCGCAGAAGATATGGTTATAAAACTGATGAAAAACCCAAACAGAATAGTAAAAACATTTTCTTATGAGTGAAGATATAAAATACGAAGTGCTTTGGCTAAACAAAAATAAAGTGTTTAAAAATGCAATCTTTTTTGATCAGGACATTGCTTTAGATTTTTACGTTGAGAAACTAAAAATGGGAACAAAACCACAGATTAAACAGCATGTAACCGTTACAACGATACTACAATGCGCAGTCAATAAAATAGATCATGAGTAATACACCGGACACAGATGCAAATCAAATCTTTCTAGGATTCAATCCAGATGAAGGTGACTATTTTGTGCCAGCAACAGTTGCTCGTAAGCTAGAACAGCAACGCGATGAAGCAGTCAACAACTATGAAACTGCTGTGCTACGAGAGCATCGTATGCAGGAGCAACTTGATACGCTTAAAGAATCAATTCTGGATTTGTCTCATCCCAATATGCAATTGCTGTTAGAAGAACGCAATGAGGTATGCAATCAACGGGATGCAGCATTTGAACGTTATAATGAAGCAGTTAAACTTTACAATGCCGCAGTAATTGGCGCGAAGTTGATTGATAAGGATCTAAAGAAAGCAAAGAAAGATCTAAAGAAAGCAGAGAGTGAACGTGATAAGCTGGCGAAGGGTTTGAAAGACCTTATCAATTATGCAAACAGTTTCAAACCGTTCTTTAATCGCTATCAGAAAAGGCAAACTGCCGATACAAAAGGAGGCGATCATGAGTGAAACACTAGAAACAGACGCCCTATGGGATGCGCAAATTATGTCAGACACCCCATATCATGAAGCATGGGAAGAGATGTCAGAACATGCATGCAAACTAGAACGCGAGCGCGACAATGCAATCGCAGAAGCGACCAATGCAGTCAATGATATTATCAGTGTGCGATGGAAACTAAAGCAAGCAAAAGAAACTACTGAGCGCTATCGACTTGATGCTAATCGTCTTGAAGCAGAGGTTATGATACTAAAGGAAAAACTCAAAGAGTATGATGATACATTAACCGTTTGCACCGATAACTTTTCATGCAAGACATTTGTGCCGCAAAAGTGGGAACTGCCGCCCTATCAATGAGCTAAGCAGTGACCTTAACTGTTTACTGCATAACAAACTTTCACTGCACAGTAAAAACGATCAACCCTAGTAAAAATCATGAGCAGCTCAGCAAAAAGTAAAGGTAGCGTGCCAACCGTTCAATGGTGGAAACATCTTCGAAAATATTGGAAGCGCGTTTAAAACAAGCGTGTACGCGCTGATGGGAAAAAACAAACACAAGAATAAACTTATGCCAAAATACAGAATCGTAAGAGACTATCGCGACAGAAACACAAAACTGTCACATGAAAAATACTATATTCAACGCAAGTCGTTATGGATGTGGAATGACATTGACCCATTTGACGTCGACTCGAGTTTTTACAGAAGCGGTAAAAGATGGGACACGTTTGAAGAGGCACTCGAGGTATACACGAAGATCGAAGAGATTGAGGCTCTCAAGTGTCGCGGATTAGAGGTTGTGTGGCCAAAACCACGCCCAGAATGGCCTTGCTGAGGTCATTTTCTCTATACGGGGACACCGTCCGGGACCTTTTTTCACTTTTATGAAAAAAGTTGTGTACTTTTGTCGCGGTTTATGCTATAATAACCATGTAAGCAACAATTCGATACCAAATGAAACTGATTAAAACAGCACCGCAACAAGAAGCAACCTACAAGGTAGGAGACGAAATCGTCCTCCAATATTCGATGTTCGACGGTCGTACCTCTGAATGCAAGCGCAAATCCATGACAGTCACCAAAGTCAACAAAATCACCCTCATCGCTGAAGACAAATTTGGCAACTGGCTCAGACTTGACCCTCGCGAAGACGAAATCACCACTCGTGCTCAACTCATCAAAGAGTTGAACGACTCGATCGACTAAGAAACTAACCACGTAAGCAACAAACCACACCACCTATGAAAACAGCATCGCTCAGCGTACAAGACATCAATACAGCCATCATCTCTGGAGGCTTTGCAAATGATGATCTCAATAGCATAATCCAAGCCATCACCTTTGCCCGCACTCGCCTTGCTCAAAAGACCAAAGCTTCTCTTCATATCGGCGACAATGTTCAATTTACAAACCCACGAAGTGGAGGTGCGACCACTGGACATGTTGTCAAGATTGCCGTTAAGTTTGTCACGGTTCAAACTAGTGGCGGTCGATGGAAAGTTCCGGCGAGCATGTTGTCTAAAATCGATGCAGTTCTTAAATAAATCTAACCATTACACTCGATAAATCTATGAAAGAAGACAAACAAAAGCTGTTTGAAGAGAGCTTCAAGCTCTTCGAAAAATGTTGTGATATTGTTGATAAGGTCCTGGAAGAGAGACGCGCAGGTGCTTATGATGAGCAAATGAAAATAGTTCGTAAGGAACTCCGATAGTATGAGCAGTTCAGCAAAGAGTAAAGGCGGTGTCAAGACCGTTCAATGGTGGAAGCATCTACGCAAGTACTGGAGCCGTGTGCAAAATAAGCGTGTACGTAAGGATGGTAAGAAGGAAATACGGAAGGAACTCTGATACAATAAGGTATGACCAACGAATACATCACAGCTACACTGAATATCACAATTGAAGGCGGCGACCGCTTCACTACTGGCTTTAATGTTCTTTTAGTAATGCTGATAGATAGATCAATCCAAGAGATTGTAGATGATTACTATGTTGGATCTGACTATACGTTCCATAATGAGATTTCACGAAAGATTGTGAAGGTGGAAATCCTAGAGATTAAGAAATAAGAAACTCAAATATGATTAGTGTACTAGCAAATCTTTTAAGAGAATGGGACGGCTCTTATAAGCCAGAAAAAATTTGTATCTATAAAGAAGGCAAAGAGATGGTTTTTGATGCAGAAGAATGGAATCACCTGTGTGATGTGTTAGCAGGAAAATACAACAAAGCGGCATCATCAATCCCAGAAGGTTGTTATACACCCGACTCTATATCAGTATGGAGCAAAGAATGGGTTGGAGGACAACTAACGTAAAATTACTATAAAAAATCTATAAATGACTATAGAACCACGATAAATACAAAATATATGATGACAACAATAACTACAATATTAGCATATACCCTTAGTCTTGGCGCGATTTGCAGCCTGTTTTACGTTGCATGCCGACTCTTCTCTGAGTATATTGCGATGCGTAAACTGAAGCCGCTTAAAATGCCAACACCAGTAGAAGTGCCCGTTGTAAAAAACCAAACTGCACCAAAAAAGAAAGCGGTATATAAAAATCCTGCAAAAAAACAGCCAACTATAAAGCAAGCTGCTGCAGATGCTGCTAAAAAAGCAGCGACAAAAAAGCAACCAGTCAAGGGAGCAAATAAAAAGACAGCAATTCGTAAGAAACCGCAAACCAAGGTTTGATATGTCAGACGAAGTATTTGATTTTGGGTTTACTGCTGTTGCAGAAGATGAACTAGAGGTAGTTCGTGCAGCAAATGCAAAGGAAGATGAAGTGATTGAACTTCAGACTCGTCTTGATTCACTCTATAAATCTATCTTGCCTCTTGTCTCAAATCTAAAGAAAAACCCAGAAAAGGATTATATTTACTGGCCAAATCGGCTAGACAAGGTAAAAGCTTTTGAGGGCATCATCTCTAAAATATACAATGGGGCATGAAAGAGGGGACTCGAGAAGACACTATCGTAATAATTATGAAGTGGTCTGATGGGTCAAGCGCATGCTTTTTTCAAAGTGACAACGCGGCAATAAAAGAATATATAAAACAAAAGACTCTGAAAAATTCAGGGTTGCATCTAAAATATACAGTAAAAAAATATCTAAAAAGCGAATATGATAAACTAAACGGGTTTTAAACACCTGTTTAAGCATACATAAAATCAGAGAGGCATATCATTTTTTGATATGCCTTTTTGTATAAATACAACTAGTGAATGACTCTATATTATGCCTAATAACAAATACTAAAGCATATGGAACTACTCATAAACTTCGTACAGACACAAAGCTGGTTTGGAATCGCAACCGCTGTTATTGCTCTTGCTAGTGCAATCGCTGCAGCAACTCCAACGCCTGCTCCTGGAACAGCCATTGCAAAGCTCTATGCAGTCATTGACTTTCTTGCATTAAACTTTGGCAAGGCTAAAGATAAAGGTGAATAAATGAACACACTGCTCATTGCCATTGCCGCTGCATGCAATGCCTATGCATCATGGGTGGCATGGCAACGAGAGTCTGAAATAGATCGAATCGAAGATGAAATTGATAAGCTTGCTGCCACTGGTGATCCTGCTGCAAAGTTGCGGATTGAACGACTCGCAACGAGAAAAAAACGAAAGCTTGAACGCCTCGGCGCTCTATGATCCGGTGACAGTTACCCTCATTGAAGGAAAACAATACACCTTTGCTGAAGGAACACTCATTGGGCGTGGTCAAAAATTTCATAGCGACTATAGCTATCGCAGAGCAATAATTATAGGAAATTCTAATAAATAAAAGTTATGTCATACGCAAACGTTGGTAAAGTTTGGACAGTAGAGTCATTTAAAGAATATCTAAGCACGCTTAAAAAGCCTGCATATGTAAAGAGCGTTACTATACACCACACAGGTGCACCTTCATTGGCGCAGCGCAAGAGTGGTCTGCTCGCTCAACATATCTTAAACATAAAGGCATATTACCAATCACTCGGTTGGAATCGTGGACCGCATCTTTTTGTTGACGAGGATCAAATCTTTGGCATGACCCCACTGAATGTTCCTGGCATACATGCAGTTTCATTTAATCGTAACTCTATAGGCATCGAAATACTTGGAGACTATGACAGTGAAGATCCACTAACTGGTCGTGGATTAGCATGCATAAAAAATACAGCTGCAATTACAAAGGCGCTCTTCAATTGGCTAGACATGCCAGTTAATGAAAACACATTAAAGTTTCATCGCGATGACCCAAAGACAAGTAAAACCTGTCCTGGCAAAAAGGTTAAAAAGGATTGGTTCATCTCACTTGTACAAGGTAGTGAAGTTAAAACAGTTACTCCTGCTCCAATATTTGCTATAGCTGGAACAGAAGTACCACTCATTGACTATGTGGTGCAGCACAAAGGCTATGATGCTAAAACAGCAACAAAGTTATTAAAGGTTAAAAATGGAATGACAACCTTTAATGGAACATGGATCGAAAGCGCACGTTATGACTCACAACGCGCAACCACACTTGCACTCAGCAGCGAATTAGACACAGACGTACCTAAAAAATCTTAATTTTAATGGAGTGATGTATTATACCATGGTAACACCAACAATAACAACACACAAATAAAATTATGGCCACTGCCAAACGAGAAAAAAAGAAAAAAGCTACTGCTTCAAAACCTGATCTTTTCGCCGAGGACTCAACTAACATTGAGTCCTCGATTGCTTTAAATTTCTGCTTTAATTTTAAAGTCAAAAAGCCGTTTCACTTTAATGAGGCGCACAAGGCATTTTATGACTGTATAAAGGCAGACGATACAAATATGGCATTTGTTGACGGTCCTGCAGGAAGCGCTAAAAGTTATATTGCTGTACTTGCCGCCTTGGAACTCTTTAAGGACAAAAAGATTAAGCATATAAACTATATACGCAGCGTAATTGAAAGCGCGTCTCGTAGCATTGGTGCATTGCCTGGTGAGGTTGACGATAAGTTTTTACCATATGCAATGCCATGTCTAGAAAAAATACGCGAGATTACAGACGAGAGTACTTGTCTGCAACTTCGCAATGCAAATGTTGTGAGTGCCACTCCAGTAAATTTTGTACGCGGCCTTACATTCAATGATAGTGTTGTGATTGTCGACGAGGCACAAAACCTAACACGTTCAGAGCTTGTAACGATACTTACCCGTTTTGGTAAAAATACAAAATATGTAATCTGCGGAGATCTTAAGCAGTCAGATATTGGTAAACTTTCAGGCTATCCAGATGTTTATTCTCGATTTAACAATACATCTGCTGTAGAAAATAACATACACACCTTTAAGTTTGGAGATAGTGAAATTGTACGCAGCAAGATATTACGCTATATTGTACAGGTGCTTGAAGCATAAAAAAATAAACTTTTTTCACTTTTTTGGGGGTTTTCTATGGTTTTCTATATAGATAAATCTATGGTACATAGAAAACCCCAAAAAAGACAAGCATAAATAAGGACCTATCCAAACTATGCCCGAAGGTTCCGGAACGGATAAATAGTGTTGAGTTAATGCCAGATTAGACATTTTTCTTATTTTGTCGAGAATTTTATGCACTTTTGTGAAAAAGGTTGTGTACAAATCGTGAGTTTTGTGGTATAATAGTCATGTAAGCAACAATATGACACACCTCGAAACACTAAAGACTGACCTTGAGCTTCACCTCAAAAGTCGTGAAGCCCTGGTAGACGGTTCTGGCGGGTTTTTTATTAAACGAGCCGGTTATAATGTCGGTGCCGTTATTCATAGCTATGACGGCATCATACGGTCCTTGGAGGAAGAGATTGCCAGCATTGAGGCTAAAAAACGTAATAAGAAAACACCTGCATGAAAACACTACTAGAACGTATAGAAAATATGTCAAACAGCAATCATCGTAAATTGCTCTATATTGGTGCATTATTTGCACTCATTGGGGGCTCCCCTATTTTTGCCGCAATGCTGTGCTTGGTTGCATTTACACTTGAAGACTAATCTATGAAAAATACACTACAGAAACTAATCGCTCAGTTTAATGCTGATATTGCCTCTAATCTACAGGATATTGCTGAGATTTTGCCCGATGGCCGCTATGCCGAAGCACTTGACCTTCAAACTGAAAACCTCACGCTCGAGAGAGTAGTTGATGTTTTAGAAAATGAGTTGAAGGAATTGGCTAGTGCTCAGTCTTAAGTCATATGAAAGTTATATCTAAGCCGCTGGCGTTTGCATTCATAGTTGCTTTTTTTGCAATTGTAGCATTTGGAATATATCTACAAGTGCTGTGGACGGATTGGGCAATTACTAAAATTTTTAATAAAGATTTTCATAATCTAAAAATTTTTGCAGCATTATGCATAGTCGAAATGTTGTCGCCTAAAGCTTTACAGGGCATTACTATGATCATTTTGATTCTTATGACACTGTATATCTTTTTGACTGCATGAATGACAAATCAAATTTTATTGCTCACCTTCGCGGTCATGATGTCTATTATGTCAATGGCTGTTTTACATTGGATCCACTTCCAGATTTGGTGACACTACAAACTATAGTTTCTTACTTGATTGATGAAGGGTTTGTAAATGTTGATGAAAGCCTTTAATATGAAACGTTTAATAGTTGCACTGCTATCAATTTGTTTAACGAGTTGTGTTGTCGAATATACTCCAACCGGCTATTCATCGGTTGGTTACTATAGATATTCTGGTTCACACTCATTATCTACGTACCGACCATACAATTGTTATCGCTCATATCGCCGGCCAACAATTACTCCGGTTGCACATGGGTTTGATCCTGATCCTCAATATGTAAATGGTTATGTGTTTAGAGGTGGTGATGGCATGCCATATGCGGCTGAATTTTAAAAAAATATGTTAACACTAGATGAACTTAAAAAGCTGTGTGAGGACTCAAATACTGTGGATTATTGTCTCCCGGTACTTGACTCACCAACCTTTTTGACATGTCCTTTGAGTCTGGAACCAGACTCTCCATACTCATATGTTGGAGGTCTATGTAACCACACTCACGAGATTATAAGTTCTGGAATATTGTTGTGCTCGCTGTATAAAAACTATAACAACACCGCTATAAATGTGCGTGAATATATTATCAGTGCAATATGGTGCAACTATGGAAAATTATGGGAATATGTTTGTTCGGACCCAGAGTCTCAAACTTGGATGTATGCCGCGCAAAATCCTAAAACAGAAACTGGATATCGATCGGCTTTCCAGTTTGAAACACATGCGTCTTCTTTAGATACAGATGACGACATCTCTGTCGCAAATGTGGTGCATAATATATTTTCAACTCATATAGGCCGGCCAGCAACTCCAGAGGCTCACCTCTTACTATCAAACATTCAACTTTCTCATAAACTATATCATTATAAACAATCATGAGCACACAATACACAGGATACAAACATTTTTTTCTTGACGTAGAGACAACTGGTCTTGATCGTGACCGGAATGAAATATTTCAAATTAGTGGAATAATCACTGACACAAATCTTAACGTTCTTGAAGAATGCGATTTGAGATTTCGTCCACTGTCTCTAGAATGCGTTCAGGACGAAGCACTCACAAAAACAGGAATGACTCTCCAAAGTTTAAGTGATTTGCCTCTTTCTGCTCGAGAGGCATATTCGCAACTAGTTGAAATGTTAGGACGTCATTGTGATAAGTTTGATAAAAAGGACAAGCTTCACTTTGTTGCATATAACGCTGCTTTTGATATTGATTTTATTCGTAGGTTTTTTGAGAAAAATGGAGATCAGTTTTTTGGCAGTTGGTTTTGGAACCCACCAATCTGTGTGATGCAAGCCGCCGCATGGATGACAATGAGGGTACGAGGCGCTCTCCCAAATTTCAAACTTGGAACCCTGTGTCAATGTGCTGAATTAGGATGGGATGAGTCTGCCGCGCATGATGCTGCCTATGATATTCGTCAAACCCTAGAGCTTTTTCGATATCTCCGTACAGATATCCCTCAATTGTGAGCTTTTTTAGGCCTCCAGGAGGTCATTTTCTCTATACGGGGACACTGCCCGGGACCTTTTTTCACTTTTTTGAAAAAAGTTGTGTACTTTTGTCGTGGTTTATGCTATAATAACCATGTAAGCAACAATATGACCACCACCTACTACGCCTCAGAAGTCAGTCCCGAAGAATACTCCGCCACATTAGCAGAGGCTGCAGAACTTGCCCTCGCTGATTATGAAGCTCATATCTCTGAGCAAGACGTTCGCATTGGAGACATCATCAAAGACAGCAACGTTGCAGATGACATCACACTCTATCGTGTCACTGACATAATTCAAGAGCAATGGTACGAACCACTCATTGTGCTTGAAGTTCTCAAACATTCTGGCTGGTCCCCCACTTCGGTTCGCTTTCATCACCTCTTCAAACCAACCAAGGCGACACCACGAAAGTTACGTTGGTTTTTGAGCGCGATTCCAGTTGGTGGACTATTCAAAAGTTCTAACTATGAAGGCGCTCTACTTATGCAGCGAGTCCAAGACACCGCTGCTGGCACACTACGAGCCCGTTATCTAGAAGGTCAATTTACAGGCGAGGTCATCTGCAAGAGCAAACACAGCCGAGTCTATGCTCTCTAATCTCTCAACACACAAAAATATGGACAAAGAATACATTGTAAAGACGAAAACTGGTGGAGAAGCAACAATACTTGCTCGCACCCCAGCCGAAGCCCTTGGTATCTATACAAAACGAGGACGATTTGGCATTGGAGCAGCATGGACGTTTACTCGTCAACCAGACGGTTGGATTGTATGCACCCATACTGGAATGAAGACTCTTGAACGCACCTATCACAAACTTCGTGAAAAGGACTATGTTCGTGGCATGCGCTAAACTTCAACTTTATATCGTATGAAATTACCTACACTATACAGTCGTACATCGACTGGGAGCATTCAAGAATGGACGATTGAAATCGAAGATGGACGGTGTCGTACCCATCATGGCAAGGTCGGAGGCAAGATTGTGACCACGTTGTGGACCACATGTGAAGCCACCAATGTCGGCCGAGCAAATGAGCGCGACATTTCAGCTCAAGCACTTTTCGAGGCACAAGCACTCTGGAAAAAGAAAAAGGAAAGTGGTTGTTTTGAGTCAATTGCTGACATTGATCGCAGTCTCTATATTGAGCCAATGCTTGCTAAAAAATGGGAAGATCGCAAAAGTCGTGTCGTCTATCCAGTCTATAGTCAACCAAAGCTTGATGGTTTACGAGCAGTCATCACAGCAAAGAGGGCAACTACGCGAAATGGCAAGGCCTGGGTCACAATTCCGCATATCTTGCAGGAGTTGGCTCCTCTTTTTAAGGCACATCCAGATCTTGTGCTTGATGGCGAGCTTTATACTCACAAATATAAGGATGACTTTAATAGTATTTGTAGTCTTGTGAAAAAAACCAAACCATCCGCTGCAGACCTACAGGAGTGTGCCAATAAGATCCAATTTTGGTGGTATGATACGGTTGACCCAAGTAAAAAGTTTTCGACACGTTCTTCTCAGGCTGCTTACTATGCAAACGCATTCAAGTTAAATCCAAACATTATTGTGAATGTACCTACCACTATGGTGTGTGACGAGATTTCACTTGATGCGACATATGAAAACTATTTGCAAGATGGCTATGAAGGTCAGATGGTACGAGTTGACGCGCCATACGAGTGTAAGCGTAGTGACTCGCTGCTCAAGCGCAAAGAGTTTCAGGATGGTGAGTATCTTATTGTTGAAATTTGCGAAGGCAACGGTAACAAAAGCGGCATGGCTGGTTATGCGGTCTTGCAAAGACCAGACGGCAAAACATTCCGAAGCAACATCAAAGGTACACACTCATTTTTGAAAGAGCTCTTAAAGGATGCTGAGTCTCTTCGTGGAACCTATGCTACATGCACCTATTTCAACCTGACTCCAGATGGCATCCCACGCTTTCCATACGTCACCAGATTGAGACCTGGACCCGGAATTGACTAAAATGTGACCCTGGAGGTCGAAAAAAGTGAAGTTTTTTCACTTTTTTGAAAAAAGTTGTGTACTTTTTGCGGGTTTTAGTGTATAATAATCCTGTAAGCAACAATATGACCACCACTGATATTACCTCTGCCGTAGCCACAGTTTCACTCTATCGTAGCCTCAATAACCGATTTGTCGATGACGCTGACGATCGCCAACGACACATCACATTTCGCTGCATGCGAGCCGATGACATGCTGGAATGGCTGTTCGAAGCGACCAATGCTCCAGAAAGTTTTCTTGACGCTGAGCAGATGTTTGTGCGTCAGACATTTGCTGATGCAAAACTGTATGCGCTCTCTCGCGGAGACGTAGTTGGCATCAATGACACCCTCTATAAATGCAAGATGGTTGGATGGGAAAAGGTTGAAACTGTAAATGATGTCATCGAATAAATGAATATGAAACAAAAAACTTGGGTTTGCGCTGGGCAATGGGGTTGGATTTCAACCGACGAGGTGAAATTTTCTGGCATCGAAGAAGGACCATTCGGAGATGTGATGAGTTTCGAATTTTGTGGAGAATCTTTCAAATCTCAGATCGCAGTTGGATCAAAACCAGGAGCATAACATGAATAGACTAGACTCATTGCGTGAAGTGCTTGACTGCAGATTTGCTGAATTACAACAAGAGATTGATTCTCTCAAGGAAGAAAATTATAAACTTCGCAATGGCTTTCAAGGAGCGTGTTATGCATGCGAGCCTGTAGGAGAACTCAATCAAAAGTTAACTGATGCTGGACATGCGCTCTATCACGCACTTGGCTATTTTACGGATAACTTTGATTATATGAATGATCGCGATTATTTGTTTACTGCTGAAAAGGCTGCGGTGAATCGTTGGCGTGAACTCTTCAACAATAACATACCTGAACAAAACTATGAAGATTAGAATTAACAACTTTGGAGCAAAGAGCCCTGCTTATATTGGTAAGCCTCCTGCTAATGCGCATCATATACTCGATATAGTGCAATACTATCCGTGTAGGTATTATGGTAAGCTAGAAGAGTATCTTAATGATGGCTGGGAAGATTGTGGTAACGGTGTTATAAGAAAGGATAACTGTACTATAGGCAAATCTTGTTTTACTATTGAAGAAGTATGCAATTCAATTGCTCAAATAGAGTGGAATCCTAAAGAGGATTGTACTGAGCTTTCAACTATTGGTGAGCGTTTGCTTGATCTCTCCAAAGAAGATCGCGATACTTTCTTTGAGGTATATGAAATTGCGGCTAAGAAACTAGCTGAGGCTTATAGCGACGAAGACTAAAATTATGGCAACATATCGAATTATTAAAAGAAGATTAAGATTTGATAGCAAAGAGACCTATCATGTAGAGCGAAAGGTTTTATGCTTCTGGCTTGACATACTTAACAACTCCTTTATTTTAGGCGTCGATGGTGTTGCTAATTATAAGAGCTGGTTTAGCTCTAAAGAAGAAGCTATGGCAGTCGTTGATAAATTGCTACAGCCTAAGCAAATGAGAGATGAAGTAGTGTGGACAAATGAACAACCTCCTCATATAGAAATTTAATAAACTAAAATTATGAGTATGGCTATAATCATTATGTGGATAGCAATAATAGTTTTAGCATCTCTGGCAACATTTGCAGTATGCTATATCATCTATAAAGCTAGTGATGACGATCTTTAGTATTAAGGAATAATAATAGAATAATAATATGAGTGATACACCAGAGACAGACTATGCATACAAAAACCATCCGTGGGATATGCACGACAATATTCCACTTGAATTTGCCCGCCAACTCGAAAGGGAGCGCGACAGGCTGGCAGAGGAGCTTGATGCCTTGAAGCAGTCCATGCTCGATCTGTCCCACCCAAATATGAAGTTGCTATTGGAAGAGCGCAACGAAGCTCGGACATCCTCCGTATGCACTCACGGCACAACAACCGCATCCGCTCAAGGGTGGGCGCTCAAGCACGAAGCCGTGACAGAGCAACGCGACAGGCTGGCGGAGGCTTTACGGATTGTAATGGCAGATTACAGGCTAGATGGTCGTGTGAGTACTGAAGCTGACTTATTAGCCTGCGACGCTCTCGCCGCCGTGGAAGGAGAAAATAATGAGTAAACAATATAGAATTGTAGAACGCATAGACAATCGAACTGCTAGAATATACTATGCAATTCAATTTAAGTTTTTTTGTTTTTGGTTTACAGAGTATCATTATGGAATTTGGGCGACAGCGGAAGCTGCAGAAGATATGGTTATAAAACTGATGAAAAATCCAAACAGAGTAGTAAAAACATTTTCTTATGAGTGATATGTGGATAGCAATAATTTTAGGCTCACTCGCAATGTTTGCAGTATGCTACATCATTTATAAGGCTAGTGATGAAGACTTTTGGTATTAAGGAACACTGATATAATTAGGTATGAACGACGATAAAAAATACGAAGCAAAAATTAAACGTCTTCAAAAAAAGATAGACGATTTGAAAGATGATTTACTGGTTGCTAATGCTGAAATACATAAGCAAAAACGCATTCTGTATTATGAACAAGAATGGCGAAGAAACTTTCAAAAACTAATGAAGGATGTAGTTCATACTGATACTCTTGAAGCAAATTATGACGAAAGTTAAAAACAATAGAGTTGTAAAGTATATTCTCACTTGGACTTTTGATTCAGAGCGAAAAGAACAAGAATTTGATGATCGAGAAGTTGCTGAAGATTGGTATGAAACGAAACTAGAAACAGGCAAGAATCCATCTCTGTATGTGACAGAACTTGTGGAAAGTACAATGCAGCTGAAGTAAGGAACTCTAATATAATAAACGTATGGGACTTGACATGTATATATTTAAAGTTAAGAAGACTGCTCACTCTATCAAAGAGCTGAGCGATCTTGATCGCAATCCGGAACCTGGACAGCCAGAAGTTGCGGAGTTTGAGCCATTGCAGCGCCCGTATGAAGATACGAGTCCTGATCATTACACAATCTTCCAAGAGGTTGCATACTGGCGTAAGTTTAATGCACTGCATCAATGGTTCGTTACGCATGTTCAGCTAGGTATTGATAAATGCGATCTTTATGAACTAGATAAAGATATTCTTTTTGAACTGTTAGAGATTCTTGAGGATGTTTACCATCTTAAGAATCCTAGTAAGCTGCCTCCCACCCAAGGATTTTTTTGGGGATCGACTGAAGTAGACGACTACTATTGGGATAAAGTAGAGAGCAGTATTCAAACAATTTCGGGTTTGATTGACTATACAGATTGGGATAACGAACGCCTCTTCTATCAATCTTCTTGGTAAAATTTATGATAAATAAAGTAGAACTAATTGGGCATTATGGGTGTGATGAAACTATCGCTTGTAGTGCATGGACAAGCACATCACGAGAATTAACTGATGAAAAGAAATCGCGCATTCCTGGACTCATCAATATGCTGTGGTCTAATGGTCACGAAACACCGTTTGAAAAAGGCAGCGTGCATTTTCTTGTTGATACTGACATTGCCTCTCATATTCATCTGCTCAAGCATCGTATTGCTAGCATTAATGCTGAATCAGCCCGATATAAAGAACTAAACAATGACAAGTATTATCTGCCTAAAGATTGGCAAGGTATTAAATGTGTTGAAAAATTTGGTAATTTTGAGAATTGGGACGAAGCTTTAGAATGGTACACTCAGTTAGGCAATAAAATGTATCATTCCGTCTTAAAAGATTTAGAACCAGTTCTTGGTCGTAAACGAGCGAAGGAAAGCGCACGTTTCTTTAAGACTTACAACTCTCAAATACAGGCTGATGTTCAATTTAATATGCGCAGCTTTGCAAACTTTTTGAAGCTACGTAACTCTGAGCATGCACAGCTAGAAATTCGTGAGATTGCACAAGAGATGCTCCGACTTGTATCAGAAATTGAAGGAGAGCCATTTAAACACACATTAGCAGCCTGGAATATCTAACATTATGTATACACTAACACTTGAACAACTAACAAAGCTCCTAGAAGAGTATAAAGAACTTAGCGATGCATGTGACGCGGCAAGAGCGGCGGGGTGCCTTGAAATCGAAGGACGACTGCAAAATGCTATTTGGTCCTCAATAGAGAGAGTTATTAGCTTCTTTGATCCAGAAGGATGGATCATGTGGCATATTTTAGAGAATGAATATGGAGCTAAGGAATATGAAGCTGGTTATGGTAGCGATATGAAGAAGATCAAAACTCCAGAAGATCTTTTCTGGATTATAAATGTTCACAACAAATCAGAACTCGATAATTTAAAAAAGTCGCATGAAGACGCTCTTTGTAAAATTCGTGAACTTGAAATGCAAGTAGATAACCATCGTGTTAAAACATACTAAAGTTTCTTATTTACATTTCTAGTAAATTAGTGTATAATAACTTTATGAAAAGCATAAGTTTAGATAAGTCATCAATATTGCAAAGACTTCAAGATGGAGTTGCACTCGTCACTTTTACCAAAAAAGATGGCACAGTTCGCGGCATGAAGTGCACGCTCGCTGAATCGTTGACTCCTCAGGTTGAAGTTAAAGGCTCAGCTCCTCGAGTTATCGCCGAAAATGATAATCTCGTTAAGGTCTATGACCTTGAAAAACAAGGGTGGCGCAGCTTTAATGTTGACAGCGTAATTTCAATTTTTGACACATATGAGTAATGCATTTAAAGCAGGTCGCGTTATCGCGCCAGACGCAAAGTGGACAGGCGACGAGCCAGAATGGAATGGTTGGGAAACTTGGCCAATTGAAAAGTTTTATAAGACACGAGCACGTGCTTTAGGGTTTTATAATTACTACTTGGATACTGCAGCGATGAAGCCACTCGTGCTTGATTGGATGAAGATCAACGGGTATAACAAGGATGATGTCTCTGCAATCAAAGAGGCAAACCCAAACGTTTTACCAAGCACTGTTGGTAAACTTGTGCGATGCTTGACGCGCGGAATGCCAAGTATACACCCACAAGCAACAGAATATTTTGCAACTCTACCATTTCACGATGAACCGCCGGTTCCAAAGGATGATGCATCAGTTGTGCATCATGAGTTAAAACGAGCAATTACACTTTTACGAGCAAACTCATCGTCAGATAATAATGACGATACAAAGGTTAAAGTTGCAACTCCAAGTCCACTTGATCGTATACGCGAGAGAGTGCACAAGGAGATTGTTGTGCAACTTGAGGATTGCACCGATCAATGGGCAACCACACGTTCTGGAAATGCTTCTTTTAATATGTCTGCCGCTTTACGAGACTCTAAGATTCCTGCACAAGGCTGTAAGACTATACTTGATTGGTTAGAAAAGAACCATACTGAGTATAACGGAGCGCTTCAGCGTGAGGATGAACAACTTGTTGAAGGTTATTCGCACTTACCAAAGGCAGAACTTCGTAAGATTGTAAAGTCGCTTGAAAGCATGATTGGTGACGTTCGTAACCATGCAAAAATTAAAAATTCTACTCGCAAGCCTCGTAAGAAAAAGGTTAAGGATGCTAGCAAACAGGTTTCAAAATTAAAGTATCAACAACATTCATCAGACTGGAGCCTAGACTCTGTTTCTCCGACTCGCATTCCAACTTCTCAGAGACTCTACCTCTTTAATACAAAAACGCGGGCGCTGAGTGTCTATGTTGCATCTGGAGCGGCTGGCTTTGAAGTAAAAGGAACTTCATTAAAAGGCTATGACACGTCAAGCAGCTTTATTGCAACTCTTCGTAAACCCAAAGAGACTCTAAATAACATTTTAAGTTCTACACCAAAACAACTTGACAAATTGTTTGTAAACTTAACAGTTAAGAAAAAACCAGCAAATGGCCGTATAAATGAACAAACAATAATCTTAAAAGTAGTTGAACACAAAATATAATATGTCTGAAGAATTACCAATAAAAATTTTAACAAAACAGGAGTTTGCTCTTGAAATTGAGCGCCGGGTTCGTCTCAAATCTATAGGATATCTTGAAGCAATCATTGACTATTGCGATGACCATACAATAGATCCTGACGACATTTCAAAACTTGTTGTCGGCAGTCTAAAAGAAAAACTTGAAGCTGAGGCACAGCGCAATAACTTATTGCCTAGGAGCGCATCACTATTTGCATGACAGTTCAAGACGTACGAGTCTCTGGTTTTGAGACGTGGTCAATTTATATGGCCATGAAATTGCATTTTAGTGAAGGCAACTATGATGCATTTAAATTTAACTTTAAGGGACCACGTTTAAAGGAGAGTACATTTCAGTCTCGTCGTGATCGGTATTTTTTTGAAAAATTGGCTCGTCGTTATGTTAAAAAGAAAACAGTAATTGAATATTTTTTAGCCAATCTACTTGCTGGAAATGAATGGATTGGAAATATGTCTGAAGAGGCCTATACACTTTGGACTTCTAAAATACAGCGATTACAATACAGCTTTAAAGAAGAGCTCACTGCATGCAAGTCGATTACTGACAACTTTGATGAACTGTTACGACCGCGCGGCTCGCAAATACCACTCTATGATTTTGCTGCGAGTGGTCGAGTCTCTGTAGAGACGCTATGCATACTTGATGTCTTATGCAACTATTCATGTCGTATCGTTGCAGGAGTGTCTGACCCGATGGGGCTTTACGCCGCCATGACTCTAAAGATAAATAGCTACAAGCCATTTATTCGTAACTTACCATTACAACAAAAAGCTTTTCAAGAAATTGTAATAAAAACATTTACAAAGCCTTGAAATATGTTATAATAGCCAAGTGGTTATATAACATCACATAATAACAATACACTGCAATACAAATAAACATATGTCATTTGACAAACTAAAACAAAATCGGGCAGCAAGCATCAATAAACTTGTTGAAGCTGCAGAAAAATTGAGTACACCAAAAGCTTCATACGGAGACGATCGTATTTGGAGCCCAGTAGTTGATAAAGCTGGAAACGGTTATGCCGTGATTCGCTTTTTGCCAGCTCTTGAAGGTGAAGATCTGCCATGGGTTCGCTTTTGGGATCATGGTTTTAAGGGACCAACTGGTCGTTGGTACATTGAAAATTCACTTACCAGTATCGGTCAACCTGACCCGGTAAGCGAGATCAATAGCGTACTTTGGAACAGCGGCAATGAAAAAGACAAAGAGATTGCTCGCGAGCGCAAGCGTCGTTTGCATTATGTCTCTAATATTCTTGTGCTTAGTGACCCAGCAAATCCAGACAATGAAGGTAAAGTTTTCTTGTACAAATATGGCAAGAAAATCTTTGACAAGATTATGGATATTATGCAACCACAGTTTCAAGATGAGACTCCAATCAACCCATTTGATTTTTGGGCAGGTGCAAACTTTAAGTTGAAAATTCGCAACTTTGAAGGTTATCGTAACTATGACAAGTCTGAATTTGAAGGAGCTTCTGAACTCTTTAGCGGAGACGAAGCCAAGCTTGAGAAGACTTACAATTCGTTGTACTCATTAAAGGACTTTATTGATCCTGCAAACTATAAGTCGTATGCAGACCTTAAACGTAAACTTGTTGAAGTACTTGGAGCAGAGGCACTTGCCGGTTCTTCTACTGAACCAGAAAGCGTGAATGTCGCTGCTGCTGCAGTTGGAAAAACAGTTGAACAGACTCCAAGTTATAAAAGTACTGAATCGACATTCTCTGCATCAAGCACAGATGACGATGATGACGATGAGTCGCTTAGCTACTTTGCAAAGCTTGCTCAAGGTGGTTAATGTTTAAAGATTAGAAAAAACAGGGGGGTAGATCTATTCTACCCCCTGTTTGTATATATACTACTAAATATGATCTTTCTAATAAAGGTATTTACATACTTAAATTGTACTGATTGTTTACGTCATCTAAAAACACTACGTGACTATTGTGAACGCACTCCTACAAGTTTGCAAATAATTGATATTGACAAGGAAGAAAATATACCGCTTATATTTGAATATAAAATAGATGGCATACCGCACACAATATGCTATAATATACGTGGTGAAATTATGCATAGTTTTCCAGGAGTAAAAACTCCTGAAGAGTTTGACAATATTGTATATTATCGAACTGCAGATTAATAACCCATTGCACTGCCAGTTAGTATTGGCATCATTTGTGGCATATTATTATTTACATTGCTGCTACTAATATTATTAGTATTGCCACCATTATTGTTATTAACAACTATCGTTGGCGAAATATTTGCAACGTTGCCGGCAGTCGCTAGGGTGTTGCCAGTTGTTAATGGTGTTGCTTTGATGTTTGCTTTCCACTTAAAGTCTGAAGCAGCATACTCATCCCATGAACCATAACCTGCAGCCATTGCCTTTTCAGTTTTGCTTAGTTCGGTAAAATTATTTGTAGATGTAGCCTTTAATATTTTTTCAGAAGACGTTGCAGCGGTTGCTAATTTTTCTGATGTAGAATTAGTTGATTCTTTTTCTTTTGGAGAACTACTGTATGCATACTCATATAAAGAATCTGGTATTGCTAATTTTAAATAATAAGACATTCCTCCTTTTGCCTTTGGATCTGGTAATACTGCTCGTAATACAGCCTTATTAAAATTATTTACAACTTCACTCATATCATCTGAAATAGTTGTTAATGAATCCATTGCCGAAGTAAAAAATACACTAATTTTATCAGGTAGTGATGTAAAGAAATCAGTAACCATCATAGGTATTTCACCTATAAATTTACCAATTTCAGCATACATTCCAAACAGTGGATCAATTATATACTTTGAATATAAACCAGTAAAGGAAAAACTATCTAAAAATTTAGAAAATTCTGAAAATCCAAGTTTTTCAGATACCCAAGATATTCCATCTTTTACAAGATCTAGCAGACCTCCGATTAATCCATCAAATGCACCAACTAAAAACCCCTTTAATCCACCGATTAATCCATCTTTCTTAAAGCCGTCAATTGCACCCATAATACCACTTATTATTCCAGTGAGTGCTAAGGTAAATGGACCGCCTAAAAATTTAAATAAACCAGCAAATTTGCTTCCAAGCGTCAAACCAATTTTAAAAAACCTAAACATCCCGCCAAATATATCCGTAAGAGCAGAAAAGGCGCTTCCTATTATTCCAGATGTAGCTGTTATAGTCTTTAATACTGGTGAATTTCCAAATATTGAAAAGATTTTACCAAGTAGCGTAAAAATTTTACTTGATTTAAATTTATTTAAGAGACCGCCAATCTTTTCTATTACAGTAAATGTTCCTTTAAATAAAGGAGAATTTTTTAAACTTAGTACAATGCCAGTAAAAAATTTGCTAACTGTAGAAAAAATACTAGATATTTTTTGAAATAGTTTTGTATTTTTTAGTGCAGCAAATATTGGAGACGTGAGCTGAGATATAAATCCTGTTACAAATCCACCCATTAACGCAGCCACAGACAGCAATCCCCCAAATATTCCGCCTGGCATTTCAATCTTAGAATTTTTAGCTGGTGCTGAACGTGTTTTATCTGGTTTTAAACCTCTAAGAGCATCAAGTAATTCGTCACGATTTTCACGTTCTTGAAGTTTATTGCCTTCAAGACGTTTTGCCAACACTACATTAGATCGTATTAATACATCAAATTTGCCTTTTAAATCGCCTGCTATGCCTACTAATTTATCTAAAAACGTAGGAACCTCTGTAGTGTTTTCACGAGCAGCATTTGACGCAAGTGTAAAGTCATAGTTATCGATTGTATCAAGAATAAGATCTTGAGACAAGTTTGAGCTTTGTAATTCCTTTACAACTTGTGCTAGTGTTGATTCTGCGGTCATTTTTTACGTTTTTCTTCTTCTTCTCTTATGTGTTTTATTAGCATTGCAATATAAATTTCCCTCTCCCATGGTATCATCGTGTCTAATTCAGTTAAACTATATTTGTGATGTTGCATGAGTGCAAAGTTTGTTTGATAGTAATTAGTCAACGATTCATGCGAGAGGGCTATTCGAAAAAAGCTTGTGTGCCTACAAGTGTAATATCATTGTCAGTCTTACAACCAGTACAATTAAATTTTACACTATGTTGTAGTTTAGGAGAGTTTGATATATACTCTTCAATTTTATTAAGTTGAGCTCGGCTTAAGCTGTTAACAAATGTTAGCAACTCTTCGCGAGACGACTGTGCTGAGGGATACACTCCACTGTCATCAAAGATTGAATCAATTGAAGCAATAAGCATATTTGTTATTGTGTCCATATCAACTTCAGATGTGCTTATAATCGTTGACATATCATTTACACGTATATGTCTTAGAACCACACCAATTTTATCAGTTAACATAATTTTGTTGCTAATTTCTTTAACTGGCCACGTTACTTCAATATCATCAATATTAACAGACACCTCGTTGTAAGTTTCACAATGATCGCACTTACATTTGATATTGCTAACTTCACCTACGCTCTTTGCTCGTAACTTTAAGAAAATATACTCTAAGTCAAACGAAGTCAAATCGTTTGGGTCAACGACACCGAATGTACAGGCTCGTATAATGTCTTTAATTGCAGACATCATTTCAGATGAGTTATTTGACTCCTGTGCGAGCAGCAATATTTTTTCTTCCTTTACAAGAAAAGGACGATATTCAATTGACTGTGATGTAGATGGTACAGTCAATACATATTTTGGGGATTCTAGGATTGGTAATGGCATAATATAATGTTATTTATTGTTTAATTAACGTATGATATCTAATTTATCATATGTGAATACTACAGATATTTTTTGTATTGCTGATTCAGCATTATTGTCTAGCTCAATAGAATTCAAAGTTATTGGATATGCGTTTTGCAATTTAACGTTTTGAATTTCTTTATCGCTTTCATTTAATTGTCTTATTGTGATATCAGTCTTGTAAGTTTGGTGATCTTTAGCGAGTAGATAGGAATCAATGTTTATTATTTTTTTCATCCATTCATCTATCGCCTTTTTAATGGCGTTATTATTAGTTGAAATAAATGTCATTGTTACATCATCTTCAATATAACCGGTTGGTATTTTTAATGGACGACGAGTGCCTATATCATAGTCTAATGTTGTAATTTGTTTTCCAGGTATATTAACAGACTCACATAAAAATGAAATATCCATTGATACAGATGATGAACCAGGTAAACTAGCAAATGTTACTGAAAATCTATTTGGACGCGCTAAGCCCCCATTTCGCATTATTGCGGATTTAAAATCATTTATTGAAGATGACATAGTTTAGATTAGTGTACGTGTTTTTTGCCAGATTGAGGCATTCTTTTGGCCAACGAAAGAATCAGTTGGTAGAAAAAGTGCAGTTTCCCATTCCTTTGGAAGCACCTCAACAGTTTTAGAAGTGATGTGTGCATACAAATAGTGTTTAAAACATGGAGCGTATGCACGCAATTTTGATGTGCCATTTAGTAAATCATATGATAGTTTAAACCGTGTAGTTTCATCTAATTTATTGTTGTTCATATAATCCATCAGGCGATCAAAAAATATTGCGCGTTGACGAGGCGGAAGATAGTGTAGATTCAATCCATAGAATCCTTTTTTTGCTGGGCCTACCATGAGTATAAGTGGAAATCTATCATAATACGGCAGCGTCTCTTTGTATTTTGGATCATATAAAAACATAAACATACGACCAATAAGAGGTCTGTTTCTTACTGCCAATGAGTCGTCGTTTAATACTTTTGATGGAGATACATTTGTAAGTGTACGTATTTTACGATAAAACCATTCTCTGGATTCTTTTGTACGAGGCAAGAATCCAGTTTTTTCTGCATCAGACTGAATTTTAGAAAAAAGAGACGGCATATATCTATTTATAATGTAGATTTATGTCAATAATTTTATACCAAGTCCCTTGATTGTTTCTTCTGTCCAGATGGCAAAAATCCAACCACGATCTGCACAATACTCGGTTGCGGCTGACCATTTGGATTGATTTTTTACATATGTAAGCACTTCAGTAATGTATGCTTTCGTTTTTCGGGTACGCACCTTTGGTTCTTGAGTTTGCTTCTTTGGCTTTATCTCAATGAGATATGTTTGACCAGTTTTAAATTGTATTTTTAAGTCTACGAAATATCGATGTAATTTATTATCAGTTTTACATCGATAGGGCACAATTGTTTCTTCACTGCTCCATTTCACAACGTTGATATTCTCATCACACCATTTAAATACTTGACGTTCCCAAAGTGATCGGTAACATATTGCAGTATAGTCACCGTCATATTTTCCTGGATGTATTGGCCGATACTTACCACTATAATACTGCCCACGTTTCATATAAATACTTATATGGCACTTAATTTTCCAGAAGACGCAAACACAAAACGTCCATACGTGTTTTTTCAGTGCACCGCACGAAACAGCCAAGTTATAGCACTGCCGATTCCAGGATCGCTACAGTTTAGTGATGGTGCTACATACAACAATACCGAGCTCGGATTTTTAGGGGGTAGTTTAGCTAATATTGCATCAACAGTATCTACTCAGGGCCTTAGTGGTGAATCAGTAAAAAGTGCACTGGCTAATGAATTTTTAAATAAAAAATCTGAATATAGTGGAGCATCGATAGGTACTTTAGTACAAGGAATAACTACAATGACTGGAGCAAATGAAGGTCTTCAAAGCGCAATAAGTATAGGCACTGGAACAACGGTAAATAAAAATATAACAACTGAATTTACATCTACAAATACGCGTGTATTTTCATTTCAGTTTCAACTCATACCACGAACATCTAGTGAAAGTACTAAAATAAAAAATATAGTAAAGGCCTTTAGAGAAGGACTATATCCAGAATCAATTGGTTTTCAATTAAAATATCCGCCAAAATGGAAAATAAGATTTCCACAAAACAGCCATTTACCAAAGATTGGAGAGACATATCTAACTGAAGTAAATACAACATACAACGGATCTACAAATATGTGGAGAGATGACGGTTCACCGCTTGAAACAACTATACAAGTGTCCTTTATGGAAACAAAGGCGTATACATACGACACAATACCTAAATAATATATGCCAAACTTTTTTGCAAAATATCCAAAAGTAAATTATGACCTGGTTTCTGATGGGTCTATATTTGAATTAACTGATATCTCTCGTTCTGTAGTATTAAACGCAAATAAAATACAGGACGATAATGCACTCTACACATACTATGAAATAGAAGACGGAGAAAGACCCGATATAGTATCACATAAATTATATGATGATGTGCAATATTATTGGACATTTTTTATAATAAATAATTTTTTACGTGACGGTTACGCGTCATCTTGGCCGCTATCTTATAGAAATTTTACAAAGATGATTGAGAGTGAATATGGTAAATATTCTGCATTATCAATTGTCCCTGTTGTTGATCCAGCAGTTGATCTAAATGGCCGAGGTAAACTAGACATGTCATGCATACCGCTTGATGAAAAATATTTGCCATACTTAAAATTTGTTTCTCAAGATCGTGAGTATCGTTCAAGCATAGCGCAGTATGACAACGGTCGCCAACAATTAGTCGTATATGATTGTCATAAAGTTAATATCACTGGCACAAGAATAGAAATATCTAGAGAAGCATTTATAGAAAATAGCAATCTTAGTTATACAATTGCGTGTGATGACACAATGCCAGCTGAATTAAAGACAGAATGGATAAATTTAGTTTATACACAAATTTTAAAATATGATCCAGTTGGATATGCCGAACATATTGAAGCAAATACACCCCCAGAACAATATGTTTCTAATAAAACATTAAAAGTTGCATCAATAGAATACCGATGGAGCAACTATGCCAATGCTGCATATGAATATGTTGATCCAATTGGCGTCATACGTTCTGCATATGATATTTTAACTGACGAGAATGTAGTTATTCCAAAATACAAATCATTTTATGAGTATGAAAATGAAATAAACGAAAGTAAACGAGTTATACAAGTCATACGTCCAGATTTTATCTCTGATTTTGCAGACGAATATTTTAATGTTTTAAATGATACTCTTTGATTATGGCAACTACGTCTAATGCAAACAATCCGGCGATCAATACACCAAAGACTGGCTATGCTGGAGATAATTCTGGCGTAAAGACACCTGGCGCATTTAAAGTTGTCAAAATGGTCATGATAAATTCAAAGGGCAAAACTAAAGATTTAAAAGCCCTTAACCTAGTTGATTCATTTACTATAACGACTGAATTATTTTCACCGGTAGTTACATTTACAGCAACTATACGAGATAATGAAAATTTCATTGATACATTTGATATATGTGGCCAAGAAATTATTGAAGTTGAAATAGATCCTGTAAATATTGGAAAGGCAATAAAACAAACATTTTATGTAAAAGAGTATGTAAATTATACAAAAACCCTTGATTTTCCAAATACTCAAATATACTCACTCGTCGCAATTTCAGAATTTGCGTATCGTAGTAGTCTAATGAATATTTGCCGACCAGTTGATAAGGAAAAAACAGTTGCTCAAAATATTGAAACTATTTTTATAGATGATTTGAGTCTAAAGGAGTTTGCAGTTGACGGAGATGTCTCAACCAAATTTGAAGGTATTATAAACATTCAACGACCATTAAAAGCAGCAGAATGGTTACGTTCACGCTGTTTTGAAGAAGACGGCTCTCCATTTTTTCTTTATAGTGACGTAACGCAGCAAGGCAAAGTATACCTGTCTTCTTGGAAAAGTTTAAATAATGCACCAGTTTTGTATAAAAAACCTAAAAATTCATTTAGATATCGTCAACAATCAGAAAAAACACCAGGTACTGCAGAACACACAAAAGAAGAACGGTCTCGCATACTTAGTATGTCATCAAATATAAAATTTGATAGACTAGGTTCTGCGAATGCTGGAGCATACGCTAGTCGATTAAACGTAACTGACTATGCATCAAAGGCATATTATACTTTAGATTTTAAAACTAAAGCAACTAAAGATTGGACTCCGCAAAAATATAAAATAAAAAATCGAGAAGGCGTAGAAGAAACTAAGCCAATGCATGAAATATCTTCTGCAAATATTGCAAGCATTCAAATTAATACTGCAATAAACCCAGATGGCAAAGGTAATTCGGTTACTGCTGCGCTATATCCTAACATATCAAAGGGGAATGCATTTATTGCCCGATTAAATGAAATAAATCATGAAATTGTAGTATATGGAGATAGTGCACTAAACCCAGGTGTAAAAATAGATTTGGAAGTACCAAAGGCTTTACGAGATAGAACTGAATATGTAGAAGATCCTGTGGTGTCAGGCACATTTATGATTACAGTTGCTGCCCATGTTTTTTCAAACGGTATTTATACAAACAAATTAAAGTTAGTTCGTCTTGGAGGAGTTGGGATTTTAAGTGGCGGCACATATGTCCCTTCAACTGTGTCTCCATCTGAAGTTGCATCAAATAGTGTTGACTCAACTGCCCCTGCAACCAACACACCTGCGCCACAAACTAATGCTTCGCCAAATAAATTATTAAATGAGTTTAATAAACCTCAGAGTACTCCAACTCCGATACCATTACCGCCAACAAAAAGTCCGTTTCCTTCGCCAACACCTCCAATACAAAATCCAGAACCAAATCCTCCTATTACTTTTGCATGAAGATTGAACATTGGTTTACTGGAGTCGTAGAAAATATTGCAGACCCATTAAATGCAGGTCGTGTACAGATTCGCTGTTTTGAATATCATGAACAAAACAATATAATATTGCCTAGTGAAAATTTACCATGGGCAACTCCACTGCTGCCACTTACAAGTGCTAGTCTTGGGGGAGTAGGCACAAGCGCAACGGGTCTGCGTGTTGGTAGTTGGGTGTTTGGCTTTTTTAGAGATGCTGACTTGCAGGATCCAGTAATAATTAATAGTATTGGCGGAATTGTACTAAATTCTGTGTCTAGCGGCAGAAACACATCATCTAATAGTGTGAGTTCAACAACACGCTCAACCAATGCAAATGCCATTGGGCCGTCTGGTACAAATCCGTCACCTACAAAAACTGCTACTGGCATAGATGTTCAATATGATGAGTTTCTTAATAATACTACAAATGCCAGTAATATTGGAAATCGCAGTCCAGTTGGAGGAGATGAGGAACCTAGTCTTTTACCACCGCTGCCAGGAACTCCAGAAGCCGATGCAATTGATGTATTACCACCACTAGATCTATAGTAATAAATACGTTATAAAATGAAAATTGATCATTGGTTTATTGGCATAGTAGAAAATATTGCAGACCCGCTAAATGCAGGACGTGTGCAAGTTCGGTGCTATGAATATCATGAACTTGATGATGTTAATAGCGTGCCTAGTGAAAATTTACCATGGGCAACTCCACTGCTGCCACTTACAAGTGCTAGTAGTGCTGGTACTGGCACAAGTCCAACTGGACTAATGGCTGGTAGTTGGGTCTTTGGATTTTTTAGAGATGCTGATCAACAAGACCCAGTAATACTTGGTAGTGTTCCTGGAGTCGAATCATTAAATGGAACAAGCATACCAGCAGACGCTAGCAGTTCTTCAGTAGGCGCAGCCTATTCGAGCGCGACAAACACCTCACAATACACAGAAGGTTCACCTTCTGCAGGAGCAGCAAATACTTCGGCACTTAATGGAGATGATATAGCTGCTCAACAGAATAATACAAGTACAAGTACAAGCGCCTTTATCAATAATTTAGTACGAATAGCAGTAGGAGAAAATGGCACAAGCAATAGCGCAGGTCGTAGTAAATATGGCGTTAATGACGCTTGGTGCGCAGCATTTTTAACATGGTGTATAAAACAAACAGGAGCAATACCAACATCAGATTTACCGGCTAATCCAAATGCGGTTGCCGAATGGTTAAAATGGCCAAATGGAAAAGGTGGTAAGTATGTAATTAAAATTGCTAATCCTAAAGTGTTGTATGCTGGCGATATTTTAATTAGGGACGCTGCACAAGATCATATAGGATTGGTAAGTAAAGGTGGTTCAATTACCGGCGGCTATACTTCGGTTGAAGGCAACACTGGTAAAAATCGATCAGTGATGGTGCGGGATAAAAAGGGCGGATTTAACTATGTGTTGAGATGGAAAGGCGCATTTGGCGGTACTGACGTAGCAACGCCAATGACATTATCACCTGAAAGTACTCCAACTGGTGTACCTGCTGGATGGATAGGAAAAAGAACAGGCCCGCCTGCAATAGTTTTTGATGGTACTGGTTATTATCCGCCAGGTGATACGCATATACCAGCAACGGCATATAAAATTGGTGGGCAATATTTAAATGGTGACATTACAAAATTTGTTGTAGTTAATAGACAAGATTATAATAATTTTAAAATGGGTAGTAAAGTGTATGTTTATAACCATACAACTAAACAAGCAACATGGGCAATAGCTGGAGATCGCGGTCCAACACAAACCCGAAGTGAAATGTCAGTTGCAACAGCTGAAGCAATTGGAGTTAAAATTCTTAAAGGATCAGACGGAAAATATAGAAATGCTGTTGATGGTAATTATATTGTAAGTTTTTACTTTTTTGATAGTTAAAATTATGCCAATCACAATGCCAAATTTGTTTCCTGATGGTGTGCCGCTCTCTTCAAGCAGCGCATATAACAATATCCCGTTGCAAAATGATATGTTAAAATCAGACTACACGAGCGGCTCGCCAATCGCAAATGGGGCAAACCTTTCTTCACTGGATGTTAAACTTGAAGACTTATCAAATGACTCTAGAAGTGTTATGATAAGCAAACTTATAGCAGTCGCTAAAGGAGAGTTAGGTGTAGTCGAACGAGGAACAATTAACAATCAAGGTCCTGGTATAGAAAAATATTGGAGCGCCACATTAGTGGGTTCAAATGCATATAACTATATTACAATACGTAATGGTAAAGAAGGCGCACCTCCATATTGCGCAGCATATGTGTGTTGGTGTGTAAAGCAAGCAAATATAATTCCAGAACAATATCGTCCAAAAGAAGCATATTGTCCTAATTGGCCAACATGGTCAAGTACTACTGGAAAAAATTATTCGCTTAGAATTGATAATCCGCGTGAATTTAAAAGAGGAGACATAGTAATTTTTAGAAAAAGTCATATAGGCATAATACTCGATGATTTTGTTTTTGATATAAACAAAAAAGAAAAAACAATGACCATAATAGAAGGAAATACTGGTCCGGATAAAATTGGAAGTACTGCAGTCGTTAGGGATGCACGGGTTGGAGTGGGTGGAATATATATAAAAAAGCGTACATTTGCCGCAGCAAACATTACATGTGCTATTAGATTGTATCCAAATAATACGCAATCTAATAATCAGTCACTCGCCTCTGTTAAATAAATATAAAATATGGCAAACAACACCTTTAATCATCCGTTTCCCACAGATCAATCTGTGTATCCATACAATAATGTGACGCAGACTCGCTCGGGGCATATTTTTGAAATTGATGATACATTAGGCAATGAACGTATACATGAAAAACATAAGTCTGGAACATCACGTATTATAGACGCTGAAGGTAAGCTATCTGTAATGGTTGTCTCAAATCGATATACTACAATTTGTGGAGAAGATTTTGTAACAATTATGGGTGATGCAAATATTACAGTAAACGGTTCTGCAAATTTAACTGTGAACGGCAACTATAATGTTGAAGTAAATGGCAATATGAACCAAACCGTTAAGGGCGAGTATCGTTTAAAAGTTGGTGCCGCATACAAAAATGAAGTGCTTGGTGACAAGGCAGAAAATATTGTTGGTAAAAAGGACAGCATAGTTGGCAACGGAGTAAACAATACAGTACGAGGTGGCGGTATAAAAAACATGGTAGTTGGCAGTATTGAAGAGACTGTAGCTGGAGGATATACTGGAATATACACCGGTTCAAGTAGTACAACAGCATTGCTTGGAGCAAGCATGACCGCTCCAGCTGGTGCAGCTACAATTGGCGGCATGACTGCAGCAATTGATGGTGTATCAATGTTAACTCTAACATCACTTGGACCAACTATGATGTATTCAACTGTAACAAATATGACAACACCACTTGTAAACATATTAGGTGGAGCACTAATTGCAGCTGGAGATGTGCGAGCTCTCGCTGGAGCTCGCGGATTGCTCACACATATTCACCTCGGTGATGGTGCTCCAGGCACCCCTGCCCCAACATCACCACCAATAGCAGGATAAGTTTATGGCACAAGTAGATCCATTTTTATACATTGTACTTGAAAATACTAGTTATGATCCGGTACGAGACACATATGACGCAACAGTTAAATCAGCACGTGATATTGTTTCGCGTATTTTTATTATTACACAAAAAGGCAGTGGTAGTGGTTTAACTCGAATTGAATGGGAGGCATTAGAAATATCTTTAGATGATGTCACCTTTGAATTAACATATGATAGTGGAATTCCTACATTATCAAATATTCCAAAAAATGTTGGACGTTATGATTATAATATTGCGATGACATATGTTCGTAATATATCAGGTGATTCCTATAATGGTACATATCGTAATTTCTTTACTACAAATTATTTTACAAGTGTGCCCAGTGGTACTCCTACACCAGATAGTACAATATACAGCGATTCTTTATTTACTACAGAGAGTGGATTTGCAAAACCGCAAGGACTACGAAATACATATAAGTTTTTGATAATAGATCCTTGCCCAGTAGAAATTATTTTTACTGATACTGAGTTAGGATACACTGGAAATACATTATCTCCAGAGTATATAACAAATCCACAACTGTTGGATCCAACAGATCCAAATGCCCCTGGAAACATCCCATTACGATTAATGTATAGCGGAGATAACGTAGTTGCTCCACTAGCATCACCTTCAGAAATTGGAACATATACTGTAACAGCAACTGCTCTTGACTTTAATTATGTCGGTTCCGAAACTACATCATTTGTGATTCGTAACCTAACAAATATAGAAGCTGCTGAAAATGCTGCAGCTTATCAGGAAAAAGCCAACTTGTTTGAAATAGCAACATCTGATACTGGAAACGGTAATACTTCGGGCGGGGCAAGTGAATCTGTAATAACAGATACTTCGGGCGGTATAAGCAGTAGTAGCAGTTTAATAAATTCAAGTTATGCGTCATCATCAAATGCGATGACGAAAAAAGAATTTGTTGAGACTGGAATATTAACAATACTTGACAAAGCTGATATCAAGGGCTTGGGCACAATAAAAACGCTTGCAGAGTGCGCGCAAAGTTTACCTCAACGTTTAATGATATTTGCAGCTGCTAAAATAGCAGCATTTGTTTTAAGTTATATACCAGGGTTAGGCATTATAAAACTATTAACTTCAATAATGGAGTTGATAGAGATGGTGAAAAAAATAATGGCGCTCATCGAGTTTGTTAAAGAAAACCCATGGGCGGCATTAAATATGGTACTTGAAACTAGCGGTGCATATGATGCATTAGGCAAATTAGCAAATGAGCAAATTGCTGCGATACAAGAAAGTTTTCCAGGCATGACTGGTGATGTCGGTCAATTTGTTAAGGATGTCGCAAACGGACTTGTTGATATTTGTAATCTTGATATAAGTGGAAATCCAATTGCTACACTTATAAAGGCAGACAACACAAAAACTCCAACTGCAGTTACAAAGTTTATTCCTGCTACATCACGACAGCCAAGTGAAGCAAAAGCAAAATATGACTTTTTTCAATTTCAATTGCGTGATGCTCTAAATAAAGACACTGATAAACTTAAAAAAATGTCTGATGAGGGCAATACAGTTGGCGTACAAGAATATGTTTCAATGCTCACCGCAGTTCACGAACTTGCATACAACTATCATGACCGTATTGCTGAAACAGGAACACCGGTTGGTCTTTTAAACGGATCGACTTCTGATGCATTAAGTTCAGTATATAATGTATTGGGTGAAGCCACAAGCATATTATCAAGTGTCTATCCAGACTCTACCTCTACGACAGCAACGACGAGTGGCACAACTAAAACTTCAGGCTTTTCTGTAGACTCATTAAATGCCGGACTTGGTTCAATTGCAAATACAATTGACGGAGTTACTGCAGGATTAAGTTCAATTACAAGTTTTGCAATGGGTGAAACTGGATTCTCCATAACTGCACTTAGAAATGAATTTAATTTTGGTGCGAAAGAGATGCTTAAGAAAAATCCATTTTGGTCAAAAGAGACGATTAAAGAATATAATGATCGGGTTAATAGAATAAAATCAGAAATGGAAAATAACGCAGATGCAATACGCAACAATCCAGCAAACGCAAAAGCTGCAGCAGCTGGATCAGCAACCACATCATCGTCTAGTTCTTCTACTGGTGGAATTTCATCACTTATATCATCTGCCAGTTCGTTGATTAGATCATAATGTTTGTATAATTTACCGCGTATTATAAATTATATAAATAGAAATATGAGTAAAACGCTATCGGACTATAATGATTCTAGGCCATCGAATGTGGCTAGAAAAAATTTATATTCCGATATAGACAATAGTTTTGCCATACACCCGATTTATAATGACATACGTCCAATTCTTGATATTGATTCAATACGTCAAAGTTTAAAAAATTTGTTGTTAACAAATCAATATGATCGGCTGTTTCAACCAGAAATTGCTTCGGACATTCGTGCTTTGCTGTTTGAAAATGCAAACATGTTTACAGAATATGAGCTAAAGGCAAAAATAGAACAGATGATTGACCTCTATGAACCACGTATAAGCGACTATGAAGTGACTGTAGTGGACGAGTCTGATCAAAATGCATATCGGGTGGGCATAACTTTTCAAGCATCATACAATTCAACTGCTGAAATTGTAATATATTTAACACGAGTACGATAATGGAAATTCCTACACAATCAGTAAATGTTACAGAATTAGATTTTGATCAAATCAAGGCTAATCTAATAGAATATTTCAAGGCTGGAGACAGTCCATTTAAAGACTGGGATTATGCTGGGTCTGGATTAAATATGTTGCTTGATGTGCTCTCACATAACACACATTACAATGCATTACTCGCACACATGGCAGTCAATGAAAGTTTTATTGATACTGCACAGTTACGACAAAACGTGGTGTCTGCCGCAAAGTTAATTGGATATACCCCACGCAGTTATGCCTCTGCAAAGGCACAAATAAACGTAACTGTAACGCCAAGAAATACATTATTAAATGAATATGTTTTTCCAGTGGGTTCAACTTTTTCATCAAATATAACAGACCTTTCAAAAAGTCAAACCTATAAATTTACAAATTTAAATGATATTGTCTGCACAAAAAATTCTAGTGGAGACTTGGTAGCAAATAACATTGACATATATCAAGGTACATTCATTAAAAAGAGAATTCAAATAAATTCTACACAAAGTAATAACGAATATATTATAGACGATAAAAATATTGATACAAGCACGTTAAAAGTAGCGGTATATCAGACTGGACGATCAGAAATTAACGAAGTATATTCTTTATTTACAGATATTAATAGTGTTGATGACACGACACCAATTTATTTCTTATACGAAAACTATAATGGCAACTATGTAATATCATTTGGTGATGGTATATTTGGCAAAAAACCAGATAACTTAAACGTTTTAGAGTTAACATATTTGGTTACTGATGGCACTGGCGCAAACTCTTCAAATATTTTTTCATACTCTGATTTTTTTGATTCAACTCAACTAACTCGAGTTAGTTTAAATACAGTTGCACGTGCGGTTGGCGGGTCAGATCGTGAGTCTATTAGTAGTATAAAATATAACGCGCCACTTCAATATGTTTCACAAAATCGTGCAGTGACTGCTGATGACTACAAAACATTGGTGCATAGTTATTTAACAAATGTAAAATCCGTAGCTGTGTGGGGAGGCGAAGATAATGATCCACCACAATATGGTAAAGTTTTTATATCTGCAAAAAAATCGGATTCTTCATCAGTTTTAATGCCAAATGAAAAACAAGGATTGCTGACATATTTAAGTGATAAAAAAGTACTCTCAATATTTCCTGAAATAGTTGATCCTGAATATGTTGATATTGTGCTTGATGTACTCTTTAAGTATAACCGTAACCTGACTACGCACACAAAAACACAACTTGAAACAAAGGTTAAAGAAAGTATAGGCGCATTTAATAGTCAATATTTGGAATCTTTTGATGGTGTGTTTCGTCATTCATTTTTATCAAAGACTGTTGATGGAACAAGTCCTGCAATATTAAATTCACTTATACGAGTGTTTATCTCTAAAAGTTTTACGTTAGTTAGCGGGCAACCACAAAAAATAACAATAAAATTTGGCACATCATTAACAGTTGATGATAATATTGCCATTGTAAATTCTACTGGTTGGGATTATGATGGAGTTACATATTATATTGGTGAGGAAGCACATCCAACACTGTCTGACATACGCTTGCTGTATGTCTATTATTATGATGCCAATGATAAACCAATTATTCGTAATAAAAATGTTGGTACGCTTACACTGAGTACAGGAGTAATGGAAATAGAACCGCTACTCGCTGACACTGACACCACAATGATAATAGACGTAATACCACTATCAAATGACCTTGCGCCTAAACGCAATCAACTTATGCGCATTGATACAACACGCCTAAATGTTTATGGCGAAGTTGACCTAATTGCCGTTGGTGGTTCAAATCGTTCAGTGCAATATAATACATTTAGTAGAGACCGTTAAGTATGCTTTTAAGTATAGCAAATTCGCGCCCGCGTAATATAGAATCAATACAAACCGAAAGTTTGTATCCAGATTCTTTAAAAGAGTCTGCGAGCAATCTTATCAATTTTATTGAGCGCTATTATGAGCACCTAAATCGTACTGGTTTGCCGTCAAATGAAATTGCTGCCATTACTCGCGAAAAAGATATTGATATTGTATCCGATAAATATCTAACCCAAATACAAAGCCTAATTGCACGCAATATTCCAAATTCTCGTGTGCTTGATAAAGTCACTCTCTATCGCGTTATTATACAATATTATCATACACGCGGTTCGGAAGACAGCATACACACATTTTTCAAACTTTTCTTTGACAAAATTGTAAGCATATTTTACCCTAAAAATTACCTATTTGACTTGTCAGGCGGCAGCGGTCGTTGGGCCCCAATTGACATACCATCATTACGTACATCACGCACAAACCCAAATAAAAATACACTATTAGTAGTTTCTGACTATAGGATTGGACCATTTCCAAGTTCAAATCCCGGACCGTATACTGTTACGTTAAGTGCTTTTTCAGAAGATCTTTGGACTTATGGCGGAGTAGAAAAGTCATTTAATCTGCCATATATACAAAAAGTTAATGTTGCCACTGAAGGAGCAGATCCTGTTTATCGTTGGGTCTATCGCTATAAGGATGAATTTGAGTTATACAGCACAAATGACACGCCTTGGCCAGATGAAGCAACTTGGGACGTCTTTGCGCGCAACATTGAATATACAAAATTTATATCATCAACTAATCTATTAGAAAATGAACAATATAACCTTTATGAAGATGGATTTCCGGTTTTATTTGAATCTGCCGAAGATGATGGTATAATAGACTCTCAAAATATAGAGTATAGTAGGTTAACTATAACTCCTATAGTTCCATCTACAGACACAGAAGAAATACTTGATGAGTCTGGTAAAGTTTTAGTTGATGAGTCTATTACAAACAACGAAATAATTACTGAAAAAATAATTACTCTTGGTGATGATAGTATAAACATTTCAGTTTTTGGTTTAGAGACTGAAGAGGGCACGGCAGACTATATATTAACTCAAAAAGGACTGCCTCCTGAAGACAATGGTATTGTCACAGAAGAAGCGGGCGGCTCAACATATGCAGTTGACACTTCAAATGTCGAGTATGCTCATATATTTAGCGTAACGGCAAGCCCAGAATATACATCTAAAATTGGTGACCTTATACATTCATTAGAAGATGCACCAACCCCAACAATTTATCGCTGTGAAGACCTGGATCCAATTCTATGGAGTGTAATTCCAAGTGATGAAGATGTATGGACATATTCTGATAACAAATCATTTGCTTCTAATCTATATAAGTTGCATGACGGTTATTATTGGCAAAATTATTCATATGAAATCAAAAGTGAGTTACCATATGATGAGTGGGGTGATGATTATTTGCGGTTTGTACACCCTTCTGGGTTAAAACTATTTAGTGCTATAATCTTTGAATTTATTGCTCGTAGTGAATGGTACGATATTATTGACTATGTCGTTCGCAAACCACAGGAAAGTTATTCATGGCTAAATGCATATCATCCTCCAGTACTCGGCTATCATAGCCCTCGTAGTCAACCAGGTTGGTTAACAGGTAATGAAAGACTGCTAACAATTATACTTACAAGACTGCTAGATCGCAACGCGCCGGAGTCTCTAGTACGTATGGTTCAACTTGCCCTTCGCATATTTGCAATTAACGCCAATTACAGAGACAAAACAGTCTATGAAGACTATCAACGTTGGATAAAATTCTTTGATCCAAACGAACTAGTCTCTGGCTTTTCACACAAGACTATTGCTCAGGCAAGTGCGCCATACACACCAAATGCTGATCGACTGTTTAGTAATATATCAAGTTTTATAACATTTAAAGTACTCGATCTTTCATACTATCCATGGTTTTATAGTGAATTAATTCAACTTGACCCAACATATGAAGACACGGACCCAGAATATGATGAAGCAGTCGTCGAATCTTTTGATATAACTATGGAAGCCTATATGAATAGTACTCTTGAAGACAAAGACGCATTGATATATAGATATCCATTTGAAAGTCAAGATGATGATACATTTATAACTGAAAGCTCAAGTGCAAATTTTGTAACTGAAGGACAAACAAACTCGCAAACCGCAACGGTCTCGTCAAATAGATCTAGTATATTTGAAGGACAGTCAGCAAGATTCTATATAAACACTGCATTTGTACCAGACGGCACCATATTATACTATAGCACGTCTGGTGATGCAATTGCCCCACTCAGTGGTAGCTTTGTTGTTAAACATAATTCTGGTTTCTTTAGGCTTGTGCCAACTGTAAATTTAGGAGCGTCTAGTACACCAACATTTACTGTTTCAATACGAAAAGGCGCAGTTGATGGACCAATACTTGTTACAAGTGACGCAATATCTGTGTCATACATAATTTGGACGTTTGAGCCACGTACAAGTGCGGTGTCAAGCCTTTCTGTAACAAGTGCATCTCCTTCTCAAATACAAATATCTTGGGGTGATTCAACAACCTCAACTACCCCTAGCGGAACACCAGTCTCTCATAACTACACAGTATAAATAATAGATATGCCAGATATTAAATTTTCACAATTAGAAGTTGTAACTGCGGCGGCAGCAAATGATTCAATACCAATTATTGACGCCTCTAACCCACTTATGTCAGAAAATGGCAGTAATGCAATTATATCTATAGGTGATCTTGCAGATTCGTTGTTTGACGGACTTAGTGATGGTGCATTGAGCAGTGCCAAGATTCAAACAAACCCCACATTTACTGGCGATGTCACACTGCCAGCCACTACGACTATTGGCAGTGTGACTGGTACTGAAATAAGCTTTTTGTCAGGATTGAGAGATAATATACAATCTCAACTTGATGGTTTTACTTTTGGTGGTCTAACTAGTACAGAAATAGGTTACCTCAGTGGAATAACGTCTAGCGTTCAAACACAGTTAAACTCTAAAGCGCCCCGTGAGTCTCCTACATTCACTGGAACGGTGTCTGGTATTACCGCCACTATGGTTGGGCTCAGCAATGTTGACAATACAAGTGATGCAAGCAAACCCGTTTCAACTGCAACACAAACAGCATTAAACTTAAAGGCGAACCTTGCAAGTCCAACATTTACTGGAACTGTAGCTGGTATTACAGCAACTATGGTAGGACTGGGCGCTGTCACAAATGAAAGCAAGGGCACGATGTTTAGCAGTCCTACCTTTACAGGGACTCCGCTATCAACGACGGCGAGCGTTGGCACAAATACCACACAAATTGCTACGACAGCCTTTGTGCAATCTGAAATAATTAATAGTTATAACAACATATTAGAAATATCCACATCTACGCTGACTCTTAGCAGCACTCATTATAATAAATATGTGCGTCTTTCAAATGCGAGTGCTATAACTATTACATTACCAGTTTTATCATCAGCGCCTATTGGAACTACAATTACATTTAGACGCAACACTGGAGCAGGTTCATTGACGCTAACTGCAGCAAATGGTGTTACAGTTAATAATAATGATGCCGCAACTGTACTTGCTGGTGATGTGTGTGCGATTAAAAATATAAGCAGCAATACTTGGGACTTTATTTGATATGTTATTTTCTGCAATTAAAAGAAAGCGGCGTCGACGTAATAACGGAGGTAATGGAGGAGCAAATGTGTGGGCTTTCATTCCACAAGGAGCCTTCACTATGGGTAATAGTATGACAGCCGACACAGACATCTCCACTTCTCCTATTCGAGTCGTGACCTTGGATGCCTTTTATATGGGCAAGTATGAAGTCACAAAAGCCGAGTGGGACGAGGTGCGCACTTGGGGCTTGAACAATGGTTACACAGATCTCGCTGCAGGCAGCGGCAAGGCCAACAACCATCCTGTGCAGTCGATTGCTTGGTACCAGATGGCGAAATGGTGCAATGCCCGTAGCGAGAAGGAGGGGCTCACGCCCGTGTATTATACCAACGACGCGCAGACGACGATCTACAAAACGGGAAATGTAGATGTGACCAATGCGCAGGTTAACTGGTCCGCCAATGGCTACCGCCTGCCGACGGAGGCGGAGTGGGAAAAGGCGGCGCGTGGAGGCTTGAGTGGTAAGCGTTTTCCTTGGGGCGACACGATCAGCCACAGCCAAGCGAATTACCGCGCAGCTAGTGGCTACAGCTACGACTCCAGCGGCTCGGTGAACAATTTCCATCCGACCTATGCGACAGGATCGATACCTTACACTTCGCCCGTGGGGGCTTTTGCCGCCAATGGCTACGGCTTGTATGACATGGCAGGAAATGTATCGGAGTGGTGTTGGGATTGGATTGGGGCATACGCGACAGGCAGTCAGACCAATCCACGTGGACCTACTTCAGGTACAATTCGTGTATTACGTGGCGGTGGTTGGACGTCTAATGATGGTCCTAATTACAGTCGTGTTGCAGTACGTACGGCTGGCGGTCCCAATGTTACGAATACTGCCATAGGATTTAGAGTTGTCCGCAACACAATATAATTCTATATAAATATCGTATATGGCTACCATAAAAATTTCACAGTTAAGCGAACTAACAGCTGACACAGATGTAACGTCAAATGACCTCTTACAAATAATTAATATTGAGCAGACTTCGTCGACATATCCAGCTGGTACAAATCGCAAGATTAAAGCGAGTACCCTCGCAAATGGTCTTGCGCGGCTGACTACAACAATACCACAAGTTATACAAAATGCATTAGACAGCAAAGCAAATAATAATAGTGCTGGTATAAAGGTTGCAATTCCAGTAGTCACTGCATCTAATGCACAAAATTATACAATAGCCAATATAATTCCAGGTTCTAGTATAAGTGGAATAACCCTTGCATCTGGCAATCGTGTACTCCTAAAAGATCAAAGCGCACCTGCTCAAAATGGAATCTATGTAGTTCAAGCAAGTGGGTCCCCACTTCGTGCCACAGACTTTAATGAGGCAATAGAAATTAATAATGGATATGTACTTGTAGATGGCGGTGACCTTAAAGGCAGTTCATGGATAGTGACAAGTGTCGTTGCTGTAGTTGGCACTGATCCAATAAATTTTACTCAATTTTCTTCTGTTATAAGTGGAGTATCAAAAGCACAAGTTGGTTTAGGTAATGTTGATAATACAAGTGATCTTAATAAACCAGTATCAACAGCGACTGCGACTGCATTAAACCTTAAAGCAAATATTTTAAATCCAACCTTTACTGGAACAGTAGGTGGCATTACAAAGAGCATGGTTGGACTTGATGCGGTTGATAACACAAGTGACGCAAATAAACCAGTATCAACTGCAACGCAGACCGCATTAAACCTTAAAGCAAACCTCGCAAGTCCAATATTCTCTGGAAATGTAGCACTACCAAGCACAACTACTGTTGGTGGCACTACAATTAGCTTTGTTCCAGCGGGAGCAGTTATGGCTTTTGCAATGAACTCTGCACCAACTGGTTGGCTTGTATGTAACGGTCAGGCAGTTAACCGAGCAGGGGTTTCTGGTTATCCAGCACTTTTTGCAGCTATTGGCACAACATATGGTGCAGGAGATAATAGTACGACCTTCAATCTCCCCGATTTAAGGGGATATTTCGTTCGTGGATCTGGAACAAACGGTGATGGTACTGTGTCTGGCGTATTTGGCGCAAAACAAAGTCAAATGTTCCAAACTCACGGGCATTCTGCGTCATCCAATTCAACAGGAGATCATAATCATTCGACTGGACAAACTGGAACTGGAACAACACCGGACGGGCCTTTTTTAAGTGGAACACGATATGTTACTGGAATTGGAGCGGTTTCTACAGGAACGGCTGGAGCACACAGTCACACTATTACAGTAGGCTCGCCAAATAGTGGTACTACAGGTAGTGAGACTCGCCCGGTAAACATCGCAATGCTGTATTGCATAAAATTCTAATAAATATAAAATATGCCAGTTAAAATTACAGACCTAGATACATCAACGACTATTACGAGTAATGATCTCATTCAAATCATTGATGTTGATGATCTAACAATGAGTCCTGCAGGGACAAATAGAAAGATTACTGCGTCTAATGCAGCAAATCAACTAGCAAATTTGATTTCGAGTGTGCCACCTGTAATGGTAACTGCCTTATCAACAAAGGCAAATCTTAATTCTCCTACATTTGATGGAAATGTGGTGCTACCAACCACAACCTCTATAGGACCGGTTAATAACGCTGAAATAGGACGTCTAAGTGGAGTTACTAGTGGTATTCAAGGACAGTTGGATCTTAAGGCAAACCTTGCAAATCCAACCTTTACTGGAACAGTAGGTGGCATTACAAAGAGCATGATTGGGCTCAGCAATGTTAATAATACGAGTGATGCTGATAAACCGGTATCTACGGCGACACAGACCGCATTAAACCTTAAGGCAAACCTTGCAAGCCCAAATTTCTCTGGTAACGTGGTGTTACCTGATACAACCTCTATAGGATCTGTTACTAGTGCTGAAATAGGACGTCTAAGTGGTGTTACTAGTGGTATTCAAAGCCAACTAAATGGCAAACAAGCAACAATAACAGGAGCTGCAACTACTATTGATACTGAAAACTTGACGGCATCGAGAGTATTGGTGTCAGACTCTGATGGTAAAGTATCAGCGTTATCACAGTCGGCACCTGTATTTGTGCCAGCAAACTATAGTACGCTTTCAAATAGTAATAGTTTTTTAATAGGTTATTCTGCTAACGGAACATTAAGTACAGATCCTTGGTGGTCAGGCATACAGACAGTAACAGTTCCAAATTGCCCAACAAATACTGTTGGTGTACTTCTCCAAGCTATTGTAAATTGCAACACATTTGCAAATAATGAAATACGCGCAAACTATTATAAGTCGAGTGAACAAAATAGTGCAGTTGTACCATCTACGAGTACAACTGCACAGAATATTACACAAGCGCAATACAACGCTATTAATACATCATTTACTAGAATTTCATTAGATTCTATGGGTACATCTACAGGAGGATTTGAAGCAGAAGGCAGTGCGACATTCCCATTGTATATAGATGAAACTAACCAACAATTCAAATATTTTTTAACTGATAATAAAGCTTCAACCGCTCCAACATCTACACCAGAATATAGTACAAATATTAGGCTATTAGGCTATTACGTAAAAATATAAAAATATTCATTTACTACTAGCAACTAATAAATTACATCCAACAACTCGCTTTAAATAATTAAAATTTTGTTATAAATACATTAAATAAAAATATATATGGCAGCAATCGTAACAGACTCCTTTCGTAGAAACAACGCTCAATTTTTTCTAGACAATATTGCAGACAGTACATATTATCTTGGGCTTGGTAAATCTGAACAATGGGCAACCGACGAGGAGTCAACAAGTTTAGTTATACCTATTCCTCTTGGAATTCCTTCAGATGATTCCGATATAAAATCAAATTTAACTACATTAATTAAGATTAATACGGTTAATAGCGGACTGGTAATTCCACAAATAAAATGGAAAGCTGGTGCTCGCTATAAGGCATACAGTCCAGCCGATCCTGATTGTTTTTACCCTAGTACACTTGTTGGTGGAGGAGAAGTTAATCCATGCTATGCAGTTATAAGTGGACGAATTTACCTATGCTTAAAGGCCGGTGACGGAGCAGTTGCCAACATTCCAGTGTCCACTGACTATCGTGCCCTTAGTTATGGCAGTGATGGTTATATATGGATACTTGTTGATAATGTAGTTACTGCAACTGCAAATATCAATACCGATCAATTTATTAGCATTTCTTCTGGAGTTGCTGCTGATTCAATTTCAGCAGCAATTGAAAATGATGGTGGAGGGTTATTATATGGGTTTACATTAACTTCTGGAGGCAGTGGATATACATCTACAAATTCTGTTCAGTTTGTTGCGCGAAAAATCAATGACACCGAAATTACAATAACATGCCCAGTAAATATAAATTCTACTACTGGGGCGATTGAAAGTGTGCTATTGCCTGCTGACTATTCTTATATCGCGGAGTCTTCAAAAGGTATAGTTGATGGATATTTTATTTTTGATCCAGCTGAAACTGGATCTGGAGCAGTTATAGTTCCACATATTGCTCCTGCTCGTGGATTTGCATACAAACCATCAGCAACTTTACCATCGTGGTATGTTGGAATCGCGGTAGACGCAGTTGATAACATTTCGGATGATGGGTTGTATATACCATATCGTCAAATATCGGTATTAAAAGATATAGAATATTCTGAAGGTTCATCAATTGATACACTAGCCGCGCTTCGTTACCTAACATTAGCGTCTGCTCCAACAAGTACTCCTGCAGTTGGTAGTTTAATAACTTTTGGTACGACTGGAATAAAGGCGTATTTTGATAACTATTCTACTGTTTCTGTTGGTGGAAGCACCCAACATCGTGTTTATTTTCACCAAAACTCAACTACTGGATATGGCGTGGTACCATCAACTGGTTCATTTACAGCACCTAATAATAACACTATAAATTATTTAACAGTAAATAACAATGAGTATACACCACGTAGCGGCGAAGTTATATTTGCTGAAAATCGCAAAAAAATAAATCGTCAAAGTGCTCAAACTGAAGAAATCAAGATTATTATTCAATTCTAATGTCTGTTACAACATACAACACTACATATCATGATGATTATAATGCGTCTGGAAATGGCGATAAAAATTATCTTCGCGTATTATTTAAACCTGGTTATAGTGTACAGGTAAGAGAACTTAATCAGTTGCAGTCTGCACTGCAAGATCAAGTTAATCGCCTTGGCAGCAGTGTTTGGAAAAATGATACTGCAGTAATTGGCGGCAAGACTTCTTTTTTGCCCAGTGTACGCTCACTTACATTAAACCTATCAACTGCAGTTTCATCTGTTGCCGAAACTGCATTTACTGTCGCTCAAATTGCCGAGACTGCAAAAACTATTGAATATGCTTCAGGTCTTCGTGGTGAAATACTTGGTTATAGACAAATAGAGGCAAACATCTATAGGTTTTATTTTACATACATCAATACGGGAAATGCCGGCGAAACTGAATTTGATGATGACACACTCGCTGGTTATAGTCTAATATTGCGTTCTTCAGATTTAAATTTAACTGAAAATGAGTTGCCATCAGTATCAAATCTAACTTATATTTCTATTGGGTTTGCGTCTGGAATTGTTTGTGAAGAAGGTGTATTTTTTACAAAGGGATCATTTGTAGCAGTTCCACGTCAAACGGTTTTCATTGATAAGGCGTCTGAAGAAACACTTCTTTCTGGTTATGCAGTATTAAAGATTGATGAAAATATTGTCACCTATTCAAGCGATAATACATTACTTGATAATGCAAATGGCACTCCAAACTATAGTGCTCCAGGCGCCGATCGTTATTCAATAGACTTAACATTGCAATGGATCACATCAACTGTGTATGCAGCAGATGTATCAAATTCATATATAAAACTGCTTGTAATAAATTCTTCGCGTCCATTAGAAGTTGTTGAAACTGCAGAATACTCGGAAATTGTTGATATACTTGCAAAGCGTACAAGCGAAGAGTCTGGTAACTATACAGTAAATCCATTTTCTATACAAATACGTGAGACATTTGATGGCGATAATTTACCAGCAAATTGTATTGTAGTTGGGCGGCGCTATCGCATTCAAGATCTTGGTAGCACTACTGCTCCTCTTACTGATTGGGTTGCTCTCGGCGCAGCTTCGCCTGCAATTGTAGGTTCTGAATTTGTAGCAGTTTTACCACCAGGAGACGGAACATCAGGCACTGCATTAGTAAATGAAACCAATGGCGGCCGCGTTAGTGAGGTTGCATATATACATGGTGCATACAAGGCAGATGATCTAGATCAAATAGGATATACATTTGAAACTGTCGCTCAGCAAAAGGCAGCAATTGAAGATGCACGAGGTAAATTTACTGTTACTCTCGATCCATCTACTGCTTATGTTGATGGGTACCGAGTAGCACTTGATAAAAGTTTAAACTTAACCTCTCCAAAGGCTCTTGAGACTGGAGAGTTTAATGTCAGTGTGAGTGCAAATATAGGCAACTATTTTATTGGTGATGTACAACGTGCCAATGCGAATGATTCTACCTTTCCATCGATTTCAACAATTACAAATACATATAACCTGTATGCGTACAACACGACATTATCAACTACTACACCTCCAGTAGAAGGTGCAAATGTAGTCATTATTGGCACTTGTCGCATAAAGGCGTTTGAACCAACTGGCGCGTCATCTACAGAATTTAAATGTTATGTATATGATGTAAAGTTTAATTCTACAGCACAAACTGCTAATTGGAATGCACGTCGATTTGATAACATTGATCAAATTTATGGAAATAACTTTTTGTTTAATGTAACTGGTGGAAATTTACAAGAAACAACATCAAGTACAAACTTGTTTGAACTTCCATATGCACAAACAAAGACTCTTCAAAATATATCATATTATGTTCAACAAACTTTTAGCGGATCTACTGCACCAAATATAACTCTTAATGTTGGTGATAATAAAATATTTACTGACACAAGTGATATTACATTAATAGTTAATGGAACCACTAAAACACAAAGTGAATATACTGCAACGCTATCATCGAATGCAAAAACTATTACAATAGTACCGAGCAATAGCAACTGGTCATCAGGCGCAGTTTATAGTGCGCTTGCAAAAGTTAAGGTTATAAATGCCAGTACCGCAGCGCGAGTTACAAAGAGTGTGGCATCTACTACAGACAGTGGCGTTACACCAGCGTCTGGAGGTGCGTCTCGCATATACACTCTTAAAAATACCGATATTATCCGCATCGTAAGTGTGGTTTCTGATAATAAAGACATTACCTCATCATTTAAACTAATTGATGACGGCCAACGCGATAACATCTATACAAATGGACGCATCCAATATATTGGTTCTGGCCAATTAAATGCTAATATTGATATTACATATGAATATTATGACCGTCTTGGCGGAGTCTCTGGTCGTGATCTCGTGATGTATAATGTTGACTCTTATAGTTCAAATAACAACAGCGTTGGCACCCCATATGATAATATACCAACATACTCTGGGATTAAACTTTCTGATGTGCTAGACTTTAGACAAGACATACTCTATACTGTAAATTCAGGTGTTGTTGGAAATATAGTATCAAATACTGGAAAAGCCATTATTGATCCAAATACCCCTATAACTTGCGCAGCTACATTCTATTTACCACGTATTGATAAGGTTACAGTAAATTCTAGAAATGAGTTTGCGATTATTCAAGGCATTCCATCTCTAACTCCAGTTGAGCCTGGAGCGCCAAAAAATTCAATGACACTCTATTCATTGAACGTTCCAGCATACACGCAAAATGTGTCTGAAATTGTAAAAAATTATATCGACAATCGTCGATATACAATGCGAGACATTGGTGCCCTTGAAAAACGTATAGGCAATATTGAATATTATACTTCGCTATCATTACTAGAACGTTCTGCTAATGATAAACCAATTTTTGATGATGCGGGCGAACGATTTAAAAATGGAATACTAGTTGATAATTTTATTGGTCATGGAGTTGGCGACGTCTTTGATCCTCAATATCAATGCGCAGTTGACCGTGACGCTGGACTGTTACGTCCTCGATACAATACTCATAACATTGACCTTGCAATTGACAGTCCGCTAACAACTACTACAGTTACAAATACTACGAGTGGTTCAATTACACGCACTACGCTTGCAGACAATGGGAAAATACGAGTACATGACAGTATAATTACGCTGTCTTACGACGAGGTTGAACTTGTTTCGCACCTAAAAGCGACTGCACACATTAGTGTTCACCCGCACATATATGCAAAGATTAATGGGAATATACGTCTGTCTCCTGCTGCCGATAATTGGAAAGACACAATCACTCGCCCAGATCTTATTGTAACTGATGACAGCGCATTTGATGCAATCAAGTTTATTGCAGAAGATCCAGCGCTTGACATACTTGGCACGGATTGGAATAACTGGACTAGACAATGGGGTGCGAGTAGTACAACTACTACACGCGGAGCATTTATAAGAGGTCGTGGCATACCTACGACAACCACTACACAACGCGCATATACTGACACTCGTACAGGCACAAATACTACTCTTGGTTTTTCATTTGTGCCAAAAAGTCTTGGTGAAAGTGTTGTTGATACTTCAATTATACCATTTATACGTTCACGAATTGTATATTTCCATGCAACTGGATTAAAGGCGTCTACTCGAGTCTATCCATTCTTTGAAGATCGTGATATATCAGCATACACAAATCAAATATTAAATAACGATTCAACCAAATTTATCATTCCTACGACAGTAAATGATAACACTACTCGCCGTTTTGATGGAATCTTATCAAACCAATTACCATCTCCAGAGTCTGGTTATAGCGCATATGGCGCAACATTAACTACTGACACATCTGGAGAACTCTATGGTTCATTTATCATACCAAATAATAGTTCGATTCGATTCCGTACTGGTGATCGTACATTTAAGTTGACTGATGATCCGCGAAATGCATCTTCAGAAACTACGTATGCACTATCAAAATATACTGCAAGTGGTATACTTGAGACTGTGCAAGAGACGATATTGTCTACGAAAACGCCACAATTTACTGTAACCCCAATTTCAGAAACTGTTTCTGGAACTGTAGTCACAAGCACTACAACATATCATGACCCGCTTGCTCAGTCATTTATAATTAGTTCAGAAGACTATCCAACTGGTGCATTTATAACTTCAGTTGACCTATACTTTGCTCAAAAGGCACTTTTCCAACCGGTTGAAATTTATATTGTAACAATGGAAAACGGTGCACCAACACGCACAATAGTTCCATACTCACGCACATTCCGTCGCCCATCTGAGGTACAAATAAGTGCTAATGGTTCATTGCCCACAAACTTTAGGTTTAGTGATCCTGTTTTCTTAAAGAGTGATGAAGAGTATGCAGTGGTAGTATCATCAAATGATGGTGATTATCGTTGCTGGTATGCAATACTTGGTGAAGCTGATGTGATTACTGGTAAACGTATAGAAAAACAAGAATATCTTGGTACATTTTTTACAAGTGCAAATGCCTTTACTTGGACTCCTCAACAAGAACAAGACCTAAAATTTAGAATTAACCGTGCACAATTCTTTAATCCAGCAACGACGACAGTCAAGTCTGGAGACATTAATTTTAGAACACAATTACACACTGGTGTCGAAACAATTGAAATTGTAGACGGTGGTAGTGGATATGGGTTGCCTCCAACAATAACATTCGATCCAAGCAGAGGTACTCGCGCAGAAGCTGTAATTGATCCATTTACCGGTAGTATTTCACGCGTAATTATACATGATCGTGGAGCAGGATATAATAATGCTCCTACAGTAATAGTAACAAAAAATACTGCAGACAGCAACACTCCAGTAGTACCCAACTTGGTTGCAAAACTGGCAGAAATTCCGGTGTCTATTTTTAACTTACGTCAACCAAACTTAGCATTTAATAATTCTGCAATATCTCATAGGATTCAATTTGGAAATGAATCTCCAGAACGTATTGAAGCAAATAGCGATAATTATATTCCTAATAGTTATGGTAATTTAAGTTCTCATATACTTACATCACGTAATCAAAATGTCCCGTTTGGACCACGCGCAGTGCTTACATCAAATCTTATGTCTGCTGATTCTGCAATATCACCTGTGATTGATGTTGATGGTTCATCATTGTTAACAATTGCAAATATTATCAATGATGACTCTACGGATGAAGGTTATACTGTATATGAATCTAGTACTTCTACCGGAGGTTCAACTACTACACTTATAAAAAGTACAGCAACTTGGACAACAAATGCGTTTGTTGGAAAAACATTAAAAATAACGAGCGGCACACTAAGCGGAAAAGAATTTACAATAACTGCTAATAACGCGACTACTCTTACATTCTCTCCAACAGCTGCCTCTGCAGTTGTTAGTGATGTGACATATTCAATTGTAAGTCCATTAGAAAATGGATCTGCAACTGCTCGATATATTACACGTAAAGTTAACTTAAATTTACCAGGAGATCAATTAAATATTTATTTATCAACAAATCGTCCTACATTTGAGACAAATATTAAAGTTTATGTTAAATTAGGTTTTGATACTACAACAACTGATGATCAGCTGCAATGGTCTGAATTAACACCAACAAATCCAGTACCAATTAATGCAAATCATGATGTATATTCTGAAACTGAATATATAATTGATCCAAATGATGATTTTGTTTCTTTCCAAGTAAAGGTTGTATTGTTATCAAATAATATTTTTGACATACCAACAATTAGGGATTTTAGAGCAATTGCTACAACTGGAACAACTGTTTAAAATTTATGGCTATAAGAAAAAAAATTAAGGTAGAAGAAAATCCAACACTAGAAAGAGATTCTTTTTCTAATGCAATTTTAACTACTGATTTTGCTGCATACACTGCGGCACGCAATCGTAGAAAGCATATACGAAATCAAGAACGCATAATTGCAGACTTACAAGCAAAGGTTGAAGAGTTGTTAGCTTGGAAACTTGAAATAGTTGAAATGTTAACAAAAAAAGAGAATAAATAAAGATAATGGATTCAATTCAATTTTCAGAGTTTTCTACAACTGGTGTTAATATATCTGACACCTTTGATATTTGGCGTCAAAAAACAAATGGTGTAGTAACAGAACTAACCGATTTGCGTAATGATATATCGCCGTTATTTTATAGTACTGGCCAAAACTCATCGTCATTGCTGCGTACTGTCACCCTTGATACACCACAGACTATAACTGGTGCAAAAACTTTTTCTGGCGGCACTGCGGTTTCTCCAATATTAAAAATTGATGCCGCCGGAGTTTATTATGAAGAGGGCACATTGGTTTCTACCGTTCCTTTAAAAAGTAATAAAATAATAATTGGCTCTCAACTACAACTGGGCGCGCACCAATACTCAATACCAGTAAACAACCCAACTGAATCTTCTCTCTTAAGAAAAGAAGGAAACTCTTTGGCATGGACGTCACTTAGTGGCATTATTGCCCAAATACAAAGTGAAGGAGCAGTAAACGTAAGTACCACAAATGTAGTACTTCCAATTGGAACAATACAACCATATAGTTCAGTTACAAGTGTACCAAGCGGATGGCTGTCTTGTGGTGGTGCACGTTTTAAGGGAGGAGATTATCCAGAACTTGCTACGCTGCTATTAGCAACATATGGCCCAATTTTTACGACTCAAACTGGAAATACTATTGCTCCTTCAGTGTCATATAATGCTTCTTGGTGGTACACTCTCCCTGATTTACGCGGTCGAGTCACTCTTGGGGCTGGAACTGGCACTGATATAGCAGCCGGACAACAAACATTTACACTTGGCGGGTCTGGAGGTAAATATTCTCATGCATTGACAATTGCTGAGATGCCATCTCACGCTCATACGATAAGCACCGATGGCGCCCATACTCACTTTATATCAACTGCTGATATATTTAATACTTCTGCGTTTATTATCAATGATCAAAGTGGTGATAAGATAGTTAGTAGCGATAATGTTCCTACGTCTATAGGAAATTATCGTGATAATCGCTATGGCACACAAAGTGCTGGTGCACACAGCCACACCATAGGCAATACCGGAGGCAGCCAAACTCACTCTATAATTCAACCATATCTCGTTACAAACTATATTATAAAGGCAACTCCTGATTCTGTAGTCAACACATTCATCGACCGTGGAAATGTTTTTGATATAATACGAGGCACAGAGTCTATTCAAAGTTTGTCGCTTGCAAATGGCGGCACCGGGGTTTTAAATTTAAGACATGACCCTACGCTAACAGTTAATGTTGATCGTCAATTGGGAATAGCAGAATCTTCAATTACGTCTAATAAACTTGCAACCAATTCTGTTGATCCATCTAAATTAAGTCTTGGTGGTCCATCATGGGATTCTGCCTCTGCAACTTTATTTGAAGGCAATGATCCTAATACTCGTAAAAGAGTTGCAACTCGTGAGTATGTAGACGAGCTTGTATTTAAAAAAGGTCCTGCCGCAAAGTTAGTAAATAAACCTAGTCATGCACCACATAGTTCTGCTCCAGGATTTGGCGAATTTTGTTATATAAATCATGACGGCGTTCCAATAATAACTGGAGGCAGTCCATATAGTAGATTTGGCTATGCCGACAAATATTCGCATTGCGAAATGCCATTGCCTGATAATAGAAAAGCAGTAGAATTGCATGTCACACGATACAGTGCATGTGCCCTTGACAATGAAGGCGAGTTATGGGCAATTGGACTCATTTGGCATAACCCCTATAATATGGTGCCATTTCCTGGAACAGCAAATGTAGATGTACGTGTAAAAGAATGGACAAAAGCATACAACCCGCTCTATAACTATTCGGCTGGCAATAAAATTAAAAAGGTTATAATTAGTGGTGGATATGATATTCAGAACGTTGCTGTAATTGATACATCAAATCGCCTTTGGATTGCAGGATATAACCAACATGGCATATTAGGCCGTGGTAACAATGGGACAACTACTACAAACACTGGAACAAAACCAGCTGGAGAGACAACACCAGTGCTTGAAAATGTCTTTGATGCTTGTATTATTGGTACATGGAATGGAACAATTGAAACTGCAACATGCATAGCGCTAACTTCATCTGGCATACAGGTGTCTGGTTATGGTTCTACTGGCTTACGCGGTGATGGCTTAAATCCAGCAGCAGTTAATAGCACATTTAACGTTGTTACAATACCAGACATAACTGATTATTCATCATGTAGGTTGTATGCCGGAGGGGAAGACTCTGCTACAACTGCGTTTTTAGTTAGTGGCTCTGGAAATGTAATTTATGGTTGGGGCTATAACGGCAATGGAATACTTGGCGATAACACAACATCAAATAAAAATCGTCCAACTGTAATTTGGGAAGATCCAAATTTAAATATTGATAAGGTTTATACTACAACCCATACAGATGGACAGGGCGCAGCATATATATTTGGTAGCAAAAATAATGCGACAACTAAACTTGGTGCAGACATAACAACCTCTACAAGTGGTCACCTTTTAGGAACGTCTATCAGTTCTAGTGATACTGCTAATATAATTGCAACTAGCTCTCCAGGTATTGGAACTGGACGTGTGCAATGCTATCAATATTCTGGAACAGCATGGAATGCATATGGAGCAGTTATAAATGGTTCTGAAAATGCCAGTAATTTTGGTAATTCTGTAAGTTTAAGCTCGTCTGGTAATCGCCTTGCAATTGGTGTACCTGACGGACAACGCGTAGGCACCAATATTTTTGGTCAAGTTCGCATTTATGATTATTCAGGCGGAGCATGGTCACAACTAGGAACTAATTTAAATGGAAGTCAAGCGGGAAGTAAATTTGGTGGTACCGTTGCGCTGTCTGGTGATGGAAATACCTTTATAGTTGGTGCACCAAATACAAGCAAATCATTTAATGGAACTGTTTCTACGCTTGTGGGACAAGTGCGTGCTTATTCTATAACTGGTACAACTATAACTCAACTTGGATCAGCAATAGATGGATCTAGTGGTGGTCAATATTGCGGATCTGCGGTTGCAATTAATAACAATGGGACTATAATTGCGGTTTCATCTGGAGGAAATGCAAATGCTGGAGTAGTTCGTGTGTATCAATTAGTGTCCGGTCAGTGGTCGCAACTTGGTGGAGATCTTGCTGGTAAAAGCGCCAATGATAATTCTAATAATATATCATTAAGTGGATCAGGCACGCGCATTGCAATAGGCGCGCCTGGAGTTGATGATAATGGACTTAATAGCGGTCAAGTGCGCATATTTGAATATAATCAAACTACTACAACTTGGGAACAACTTGGCACCAATATTAATGGATCTGCAGCAGGATATGCTAGTGGATCTGCAGTAGTGCTATCACGTGATGGACAAACTCTTGCAATAGGCACGCCAAATGCTGACACTCTTGGAAAAACAGATAATGGATATGTACGTTTGTACAGACTCTCTGGTAATAGTTGGAAATTATTAACTGGCAATTTATCTGGAGAAAATTCTACCGAAAAATCAGGATCAGTCCTTGCACTCAGTTCAAATGGTAATACTGTAATAATTGGAGCGCCAACATACAATGCTAATCGTGGACTTGTTCGAGCAATAACATTTTCATCAACTCCAACAATAACAAATGAATTATGGTGCTCTGGTACAAATACTGTAAATAAATTTGGTATAACTGGAAACAGCAATCAGTGGAGACTGTCTGGTCTATTACCATCTGGATATACCCTTGAAGATTTTTGGTGTGGAAATGGTTTTTATTCAGACAACGTAAATTTTGCAAAAGCATACAGAGAGTCTGATAATAAATATTACTTGTTTGCTGTTGGAAAAAATGATCAATATCAAAGTGGAAATGGTAGTAATATACCATTGAATGTCTGGACACGTCTTAATTTAAGTTCAGAAATTGTAGAAAAAATAGTTGATATACAATGTGTATCACCTTATGGCTCTGAAGACTATACAGTCTTGTTATTAGATGATGGTTCACTATATTTTTCTGGATATAATGCCTATATGATTGATCCAAATTTACCAAACAACGCCTACAGAACAGACTTTACACGCATTAAATAATATGTCAGATTATAAAAAAATAATTTTAAAAAATAGTCCAGTTCCTGGTGCAGTTCCACTAGAAGATTTCTTGGATTTTGGTGAACTTGCATTAAATTATGCTGATAATAAACTATATTACAAAGAACTTGGAGGCGGAATTGTTGTACATGAGACTCCATATCTTGACATTGAAGGCAGTCAAAATTCCGTCGTAAAGAGAAATGGTGATGGTTCTGGAGTATTTAACGGAGTCATTAGTAACGTTTCTGACCCTGACCTGTATGCATTAGATATTTCTTCTAGTGCATCTACTACTGCTCAGGTGTCTGCTCTAAACACTCAAACCGCAATAAATGCATCTGCAGTGAGTGGTATAGGTGCAAATATAAACAGTACTTCTGGTATTGGCGCAATTATAAGCAGCGGTAGTTCTACAGCTGCAGTTATAAGCAGCAATAGTTCCACATATCATGCAGAATTCGGAAATAGTGCTACAAACAATTCATCTGCAATTGAAAGAATTCGTGGTGCATTTGTGTGGTTCTATAACACATTTAAAGGTCGATTGCAAACCGCAAATATAACTGCTGATCGCAATTGGACTCTGCCAGATCGTTCAGGCACAATATTATTAGATTCAAGTATACGCAGCGGAAAAACAATCTACGTTGATGCTGGTGTCGGTACAGACACGCGTAATGGATTTACGGCATATTCATACACGCCGTTTGCAACCATAAGCGCTGCTGTAGCAGCCTCATCACCAGGTGATTTAATTTATGTTCGAGCAGGTACATATAATATTACTTTATCGATCAACCTTAACGATGAAGGAAGCCTATATTTTGAACCAGGAGCAACAGTTAGTGTTGCAACAGGTGTTACAGCATTTTCTTTTAATCAAGCCACAAATAATTTTCCAGCAGCTAATTCTATTCGTATTCAAGGACATGCTGATTTTGTATTAACTGGCTCAGCAGGAATACTAACAATACCCGCTTCAATTAATACTTTTTCACCACCTATTGTTGCATTTGAATGTAATAGTATTACTGGTCCAGATGCCGCCAATGGTACGCTTTTTAATATTGTGAACGGAGTATTGTCTGTTGATGCTAAAACTATAACACTGACAAATACATTTACTACTTCAAATGCTACTGTGTTTAATATCACTGGTACTGGAGTTGTTACAGCACGAATTCCATTTGTATATTGTGGAAGATTTGTTAATGGTTCTGGTACAGCTTTTCCAGGTAATGCTGTTCGTGCTCAGATAAATGCTGACGTTTGGACATTGGTAACATATAACGCAGCTGCTGGCATGAGTCTAAGGTTAATTACTACTAACTTTAGAATAGTTAATTATAATCATGTGGGTGTAGGTGCTGCATTAAGTTGGACAGAAAACACCACATCTGAAAGTCATGCTTTCCAAGGAGTTACTTGGAATAGTTTGGCTGGTCAACCGAATATAACATTTGCTTCTACCAATGGTTCAACAACTAATAAAATTATTAGACTATCCCAAACAAATATAATGCGTGCGGCAACGACAAACAGTTTAAGCTCTAATGTGTCTATAAATGTAGGAACATATGGTACATTTGCATCAGCGCCAGCAACTTCAAACGTTACATTTAAGATTGGTTCATTCACAGTAGATGCAGACGTAAACACTTATTAATTTTAAAAATATGAGTCAACAAACACTATACAACGATTTGGTAATTACTGGTGATCTAACAGTTTCTGGTACCACTACTACAATTAATACAAATAATCTAACTGTAGAAGATAAAAATATTATTATTGGTAATGTAGACTCTCCATCAAATATTACTGGAGATGGTGGCGGACTTACATTAAAAGCTGCTAGCGATAAAACTTTTAATTGGGTGTCAGGTGCTGATAGATGGACATCAAATGTGGGTATTGAAGCTAGTGCGCTTGTACGTACTGGAGGCACAACTGCGCAATTTTTAAAGGCTGATGGCACTACACAAGAATTAACTACTGGAAAAACGATTTATGTTGATGCAGGTGTAGGTACAGACACGCGGACGGGGTTTAACGAGCATGATATATCAGAACCATTTGCAACTATTGGCGCAGCGGTGTCTGCTTCTGCAAGTGGTGATACAGTTTATGTTCGCGCTGGAGCTTATACAATATCTTCACAAATTAGTTTAGACTCTAAGGGTAATATATATTTTGAAACTGGAACAGCCATTACGGTTGCTGGCAATACAGTTGCGTTTTCTCTTACTGCAAATGAAACTAAAACGGTTAATGGATTTGCTCAATTCGCGTTAAGTGATACAGCAGACATACTAACACAATCAAATGGAACTCTATTTTTAGAATATCAAAGCATTACAAGCACCTCAACAGACACACTATTTAGAATATCTGGAGGCACATTAAATACAAGTTTTGCGAGTATTGTAGCACCTACAACAGACGGATTTGTGTTGACAGGAAGTGGAACACTGGTAATTCGCCGTTCCCACACCGCGTCATGTAAACAATTTTTAAACTGCAATACTAGTGGAGCTGTTACTATGGACATATGGACTGTTGTAGGAGATTCTACAGATGCAACTATTCGCGTTGTTAATCATATTGGATTTTCGTATCGTGGAGTCAACTTAAACAACAATTCATCTAGTCCGTGCATCGTTTTTGCATACACCGGTGGAACTAATGCTCCAGTCTTACGAAACTTAAGATTAACAACAAGCGGAACTGGTATTTCTATTAATGCCGCTACTGCAACAAGAGATATATTCTTAGATCAAATTAAAATAAATGCTGTTAACAGTCTATCATCTACCGCACCTACAACTGTTTATTCTACCACAACATACAGCACTGTCGCGCCTGATGCTAACGTAACAGTAGACGGGCAATATAATATAATGTCTAACCTTTTCTAAAAACTATGGCAACAGGACCACTAACAATAAATAACAATACAACGATAACTGGTGACTTAACAGTTTCTGGAACTATTATTACAACATTTGATTCGACTATAACTGGAAGTGGTAAAACTTTTACTAATACTGATTCTGGTAAAACATTTCAGGTCTCTGGAACAAATACATTAGTTCTCCCTACCTATGCATCAGCAAAAACTGGATGGTCTATTGGCATTGTAAATGTAGGCGGAAACACTCTTACTGTTAATATTGCTGGGGGATCTGGAAATACAATTAATGATGTTACAACATTTAACAATACAGTAAAATATTCTTCAGTTAATATCTATAAATCTGATATATCTGGTAAATTTATTGCAATAGGTGTTTTGTATTAATTATGAATATACGAAATATTAATCTTGCAGCAGCATCGAGCAATATTATTAATCCTGCATTTGGCGCGATGCGTTCTAAAACCGATGCAGAAATGCTTTCTATGTTAGGAACAAAGCCAGGCGGTGCAGTTAACATGGAATTATGGTCTGCTAGAAACTCAACAGCTAATCCTCCAACATACACTCGAAACCCAAATTTATGGTGCAATGAACTTGTGTCTCAACTTACTGCTGCGGTAGCTTATAAAGATGATATAACTGGTGGTAAACAAAGCTATGGCGGCATATTAATAAGCCCACGACACGTTCTTTATTGTGATCATGCTCACCCATTTGCAAGAAACACATGGTTCGTAAATTATAACAGTACTAAAGAATGTAAGTTACACTTTGTTCTTGCAAATGGTAGTGTAGTAGAAGCAGTTCAAATTGCGCAAACTACAGTTAGGTCTACTCGCGATAGGCCTGGAGCATACACCCCGGCTGATTGGCCAAGCGGAGCGGCACCTGCCCAAGATTTGTGTGTAGCAGTACTTGATAGAGACGTGCAGGCACTTGGTGTGCATGTTATGCCAATACCAAAATTAACATTGCAAGATTTGGGTTACATCTCAACTCCCGTTATCTCGCATATTCATGTCACGCAAGGATATGAAAGAACTACTTCTTCAATCCCACCAACACCACGTTCTGATTATCCACAATATCATAATTCAATGATTGCAGTAGGACACGGCAGCATGTCGATGCCACCATTAAATTCGACATTAACAACTATTGATTATGCAGTATGGGACGGAGACAGTGGCACACCGTCAATGATACTATTAAATGGAAAATTATATTTACACAGACTTATAGGAGCATCAAATATTCCCAATAACATTGGTCATATTAACGCAATGATTGCAGTCGCTGAAGACGATGCTATATCTCGTGGAAGGTTAGCGGCACGTACTGGAATAACAGTTCCGCTAGTGCCAGTTTTAATTTAAATATAATATGTCTACTACATCTATTAATATTATACCTCAAAACGGTAACTCTTCTGTAGTTGCTATTGATTGCGGCACTTCAACTCCAAAATTAGGCGGTACAGTAGATGTCTCTGCTTTTCCTAATTTGCAGCAGTTTATATGTAATTCTAATGATATAACTGCATTTTCTTTTAACGGTATCAATAATAATTTAAACTATCTAAATCTTAGGTTTAATAAATTGACAGGCAGTGTCTCTACATTCACTAGTTTATTTCCAGATATTGAAGCATTAGTTTTAGGCTCAAATCTTCTTGAGGGTAATATTCCAGATTTTTCTGCGACACCTATCTTAGCAAATTTTCAAATTGATAATAATCTTAATATAACAGGGACTATTCCTGATTTAACAAACAATAATAACTGGAGAGCATTATATTGTAATGGTAATAAATTAACGGGGCCTATTCCTTCAGCTTTGACGAATCAGATATACATTGAAGAATTTTTGTGTTTTTCAAATCAACTGACTGGTACTATACCCGATATAAATCCTTGCACTAGGTTGCGAAGGTTTTTAGTTGCAGATAATCAATTATCTGGAAGCCTACCCACTTTAAGCTCTACATTAGTTGATGCGTGGTTTCATTTTAATAATTTTACAGGATCAATTCCTAACCTGCCAAACTCTTTAACTGCAAGAGATCTTTTGTTTGGATATAATTCTTTATCAGGCACTATTCCGGCTTTAACTGGAGTACCAAATCTAGAAAGATTTGGTTGTGAATATCAAAAAGGAACAGATAAAATATCTGGAGTTATACCGTCTCTTACTGCAAATACTCTTTTAAAATACTTTGATTGCAGTGGCAATCAATTATGTGGAAATATTCCAAATTTAAGCCAAAATACAAGCCTTGAAAAATTTTATTGTCATGACCAAACTCCAAGTATAACAATAAAAAATGGCAATTTTAATAGTTTAACTGGGCTTACGCAGACATCTGACAGCTGGTGGGGAGGTATTCCAGTAAATTGGTCTGGAGAAAACAGCTCTTATACAATTAATAGAGATTCAGGGGGAAATTATGTAGCTAATATACAAGCATTAGGTACAGGTCCTGCTAGTAATTCTTTTCGTCAAAATTTAGGAAGTTTGCCAATAACTTCAAACGTTGAATTAAAATTTACTTTATTAAATTCCTTTCCAACCTTTGGCACACCTAGTTTAAATGCAGCAATATATGATGATAGTTATAATGTTCTCGCAAGTGGTACATATACTACCAGTACCGCTGAGACATTTACATTAATAGGTACTTCAATTCCAGCAAATACTAATATTACTATAGCATTTTGGACAGGTACAGGTGCTCCAGCTTTAGATAATGTAGAAATCTCATATAACCATGGAATTACAGGACCGATTCCAAGTTTAAGTGGGCTGACTAATTTGCAAGTTTTTCGTTGTTTTAACAACCAACTCACAGGGCCGATCCCAAGTTTAAGTGAACTGACTAATTTGGAAAATTTTCGTTGCGACAACAATCAACTCACAGGGTCGATTCCAAGCTTGACTGGGTTGACTGATTTGCGAGTTTTTTATTGCCACACAAATCAACTCACAGGGTCGATTCCAAGCTTGACTGGGTTGACTGGTTTGCGGGATTTTCAATGCCACACAAATCAACTCACAGGATCGATTCCAAGCTTGACTGGGTTGACTAATTTGGAAGTTTTTAATTGTGTTAATCAAACAGGATCAACAAAACTCACAGGGTCGATTCCAAGCTTGACTGGGTTGACTGGCTTGCAAGCTTTTTATTGTAGTGCCAATCAACTTACTGATTTTGTTGGTGGATCTGTTTCAAACACGCTAGGTACATTTGAAGCGCATACTAATCAATTAACGGCAAGCGCGGTGAATGCTATTCTTGCAGCTTTTGTAGCGGCAGGAAGAACACATACAAACGGGACATGTATATTGAATCTTGGCGGAACTGGCAACGCCGCGCCAACAGGCCAAGGTCTCACTGATAAAACGACATTAATATCACGTGGATGGACAGTCACAACAAATTAATATTATGATTAAAGTATATTCTAAACAATTAGATACAGAAGAAGTAATTTCTTCCTCAGATGAAGTATGTACTACAGAACAAGATTGGTGGATGATATATGATGCTATATCTAAACAAATAATTACAGAACCACAACAATGCTCTGGCTATACTTCAAGCCCCCTAACTATTGTTGTTGCTGATACTAAAGAAAAACTAGAATTATATATTGTCAATAATGATTTAATATTTAAAAATAAACTTCAGCCAAACTACATTGGCGAGGAATTATAAATAAGCTTATATGTCAACACCAATTAATTTAGGTCCATATTTACTAAATGCTCCCACAGAAGTTGAAAAGGGGCATATACGTGATAGTTTAGATCTTGGATCTGCATCACTCCTACAGGGGGAATTTTTGGACATCAATAGATTAAAATTTACTGACCCCACCAACTCTACGCGTAGTATTATTCTTGATAAGACTCTTTTTGGATCTGCAGTGGCGGATCGCTTACGTTTTGCTCGTGCCATAAATGTTACTGGAGAAGTTACTACATCTTCTCCAATTCCTCTTTTTGATGGCACCGAAAATATTAATATACCAATAAGCATTAATGCTGGTGCAATTACTGAATCTAAACTTGCAACAGACGCTGTAGTTGCTATAAAAATAAAAGATGGTGAAATTACTCCGGCAAAATTAACAGCTAGAGCACCTAACTGGAGTGGCACTGGTTCAATAGGTATTTTTCATCAAGCAATTGAATTAGGCACAGGAATTACGTCCAACAGCGAATCTATTATTGATTTTCATTCATCGGCGCCAATCATCGATTATGACGCCCGCATTATACGCAGCCCTGGGGTAGATGGAGCATTAAGCATCCTTAATGCTGGTACTGGTGCTATAAACATTCGAGGGCTGTCAGTAGCGTCAGACAATACTGTGACATCATCGCGTCAAATAATTGGAGCCATAGAAATTATTGGAAATCAAATTAATACGACGTTTGCAAATAATGCAGAAATTGCGCTTAACTATGAAAATAGTGATAGCACAGTTACAAACTTTTTAAACACTACAATATTCAATGGCAAGCATGAAGTTTCTGCAAAGTTTTTTGGTGACACAAAAACACTTGAAACATATGGGCCGTGTCGTTCAGTAACAAACGGACAAGTTGGGTGGGCTACCGCTGGACTTGAAACACGCAGCACATCTGGAAATACATTGCTAGCATTACATGCTGTTGGTTCAACCGCAACACTGCTAAAACATGTTCGTGGCGGATCAGGATTAGAAATACGTGACGCGGGAGACGCCGCCTTTGCTCCGCTGAAGGCTTCAACATTTACAGGTAATAACGCGCTCTATTTAAACTACGAAACTCCAACAATATATCTTCAAGACACAAATCATCGTGGTTCGATGATATATGTAGACAACAATATATTTTCTATACGTCGCTCGTCTGGCAATAATTCTACAACGATGCAGGATCTTAATGGTCGTTGGCCATTAGACATTAACTTAGAGACCAATAATGCGACCTTTGGTGCAGATGTAAATGCTGCTTCATTTACATCTCGTTCTTCGATTCGTTATAAGAAAGACATACGCCCGCTACAAGATTCGCTGGCTAAAGTAAACTCGTTAAACGGAGTTTCATATGTTTGGAAAGAAACTAAAAAGGCTGATCTTGGATTAATAGCAGAAGAGGTGAATGAGGTTTATCCAGAACTTGTACATAAGACAGAAACTGACGAGGTTGAAGGCATAGATTATGGAAAATTGACTGCAGTACTCATTGAAGCAGTAAAAGAGTTGACTGGTCGTGTGCAGACACTCGAAAAACAATTAGAACAACGATAAACTATGCCAACTGGTTATACAGTAGATGGTGTTGATCTAGACACATTATTTAAACCTAGAATAGGAACTGCTCTTCCCGCTACTGGATATATTGTGAGTAGTCAGGATTTGGCAAATCGCTATGAGGCCTCACGTGGCCCAAGTGATAGACTGTCAATTCTTACTGGATTTAAAAATTCTGTCGGAGTTGATTTAACTAATCTATTCATGAGTAATGGTTATAATATTGTTCCAACATACACACTTGTTGCAAATAAAACCTCTATAAATGAAACAACTGATAAAACTGTAACGTTTACATTGACAACAACTGACGTGCCAAATGGTACTGTATTGTATGTGTCATTGTCGAGAACTGATTTAACGCTGAGTGCCAGCACAATTACAGTAAATTCTAATACTGCAAGTTTTAGCGCGACTGCGTCTGATGACGGGGTTGCTGAAGGCTACACAACATTTGTTGCTAATATTCATTTTGGATCAACTACTGGAGGAATTTTAACTACAAGTAACGCGATTGGGTTGGTTGATTCATCTGTTCCAGTACCGACTTACTCTATTGCTCCGTCTGTGTCTGCTATTGATGAAGGAAGCTCAGTTACATTTAATGTCTCTACTACAAATGTTAACCCTGGAACTACCTTATATTGGACTACATCTCGGTCTGATGTCAGTCCGTCTTCGGGAAGTATTACAATTAGTAATAATTCTGCATCATTTAGTGTGACTGCACTCGCCGATCAAACAACTGAAGGATATACTACATTTACTGCAAGTTTACGTGCAGGAAGCGTGACTGGCGGAATTTTAACTACAAGCAGTGCAGTTGGTATAAATGATACATCAACAACCCCAATAAATTATTCTATAGGTCTTAGAATTGATGTATATCGAAATACTTCTGGTGGAAAAAGTGGTAGTAATGCTGATAACGGTAAAGTACGAGTTTTAATAAAACGTGATAGTGTTTTAAAATATGGATCAGATGGTTATTGTAACGTGACTGTAAGAGTTTCAAATAACTTTATGGATCCAGATAAAGATGGAATAAATACTGGATATTATCTAAATAGACAATGGAATAATAACACAATTTTTTCAGCATTTACTTCAGGTACATCATTTAATTGGAATTTTACTCTCAGATTAACTGAACAAGAGTTAAAAACTAAAGTACCAAATACTGTTATAGGTAGAGCAACTGATACAGGATATTATGATATTACAAGTACATTACCAACTCCATCGAAAGCGGGATGGTCAGAAACTAATGGTATACCATGGGGTTCAAATACTACAGTAACTATAAAAGATACTCTTGCAGGCACAACTAAAACTGGAATAGTATCACCACATTTTAATGGTTATACTGATCAAGCATATCCAAATTATTTTTAATCATCATATTATAAATAGACTATATGGCGACGTATAGCAACATTTATATCGATCAAGGCAGCACCTATGCGTCAACTATAGACGTAAAAGACAGCAACGGTTTGCCATTTAACCTTACAGGCTATCTTTCTCGTGGACAAATACGTAAAAGCTACTCGTCATCAAACGCGACATCTTTTGCAACATCTATAAACCTTCCATTAGAAGGTAAAGTTGGTGTATCATTAACAGCAACTCAAACGCGTGGCATGAAACCTGGTCGATATGTATATGATGTTGAAATATACAATTCAGGTGGGCATGTCATACGTATAGCTGAAGGACAGGTAGAAATATCACCAGCCTCAACACGACCTAGTTAATATGAGCGAAAACATAATTGCTACAATAACACCAACATCTAGAATTAGTGTTTCTACTTTTTCTGAAGGTGGACGTACACTTTCAGAACTTACAGACATTGACTTACAAGGCGTAACCAATGGTTCGCTACTAATATATGACACCAACGAATTTGTCTCTCGCACTCTTTCTGGGGATGCTACGCTAAGCGCATCTGGTGTGATTACAATAAACCCGAACGCCGTGACTCTTGGTGCTGACACAACAGGAGCATATGTTTCAACAGTAACTGGTACGCTCGATCAGATAACTGTAATTGGTTCTGGAAGTGAGACCGCAAACATAACTCTCAGTCTTCCGCAATCAATCGCGACTTCTTCAAGCCCGTCATTTAATAATATTACACTCTCTGGTGTTATTAACAACTCTGACTTGACTACAAAGTTATCAACAAAAGTTGATAAGGTAGTTGGCCAGGGATTGTCTGATAGCAACTATACACTCACTGAAAAGAATAAATTAGCTGGAATAGCGTCTGGAGCGACTGCAAATTCAACTGATGCTCATCTACTCAGCCGTACAAATCATACTGGCAGCCAATCATACACAACTATAACAGGTCTTGGAACACTTGCGACTCAAAGCGGAACCTTTAGTGGCTCTTCAAGTGGCACAAATACTGGTGATCAGACTATTACTCTTGGTGGTGATGCTACTGGTAGTGGGACAGGTTTGGTAAATGTTACGCTCGCTTCAACTGGAGTGCTTGCAGGCGAGTATAACAGCAGCACAACAAGTGTCACACCATTTACGGTTGACATCAAAGGTCGCATTACTGCAGTTGATACTCCAATCACTATTACTCCAAGTTGGAATTCAGTAACAGACAAACCAACTACGCTGTCTGGTTATGGCATCACTGATGCGGTAGATTTAACTAGCTCTCAAACTATAAGTGGGCATAAAGATTTTACAAGCAGTCCAACTGTTCCGCTTATACCTACTGCCGCAGGTCATGCCGCTTCAAAAGCATATGTCGATACACTCTCTGAAGGGTTGCACGTGCATGCCTCAGTGCATGCACTTCTGCAGACTCCACTTGCGTCTGCAATTGGAGGTGGAGTCACTATAACCTATAGTAATGGTACAAATGGAGTTGGAGCAAAATTGACGGCATCTGCCCCGGTGACATGGACAACCGTTTTTAATGACTCTGATATTATAGTTGGCAGTCGAGTAATAATTGCAGGCCAAAGCACGAGTGCGCACAACGGTATATACGTTATAAGTTCTAGCACAGAATTAATTCGTGCAGATGATTTTAACACGCCAACTGAAATGGCTGGTGGTGATTTTATTTTTGTCATTCATGGAACATATGCCGACACAGGTTGGGTACTTTCCGAACCGGTGACTGAGGTTGGCGCAACTGCAGTAATATTCACGCAATTTTCTGGTGCAGGCGCCTATGAAGCTGGAGCAGGACTCTCTCGCGACGGCACAACATTTTCAGTCGTAGGGGGCACAGGTATTGCAGTTGATGGAAGTGTAAGTTTGTCAACAGTAGGCTCTCCTGGCACATATAGATCAGTGGCTGTTGACGCTTATGGTCGAATCACGTCTGGAACCAATCCAACAACACTTTCAGGTTATGGAATTACTGATGCCGCTACTTCAACTGCGCTAAGCAATCATATTAGCGATGCTACAGTTCACCTAACAAGTACGCAAAACACATTACTTGATGGCATCACAGTGACTGCAGAAAAGGTTAACTATCTGTCTGACGTCACATCAAATATACAGAGTCAATTAGATGCTAAACAACCACTTGACTCTGACCTGACAGCAATTGCCGGATTGACTGGAACGAGTGGACTCCTAAGAAAAACTGGGACTGACACCTGGACGCTTGACACAAACATAGACACAATAACGACCAGCACTGCTACAAACCTTACTGGTTTTATTTTTGGTAACGGAACCAACATCAGTGGCGCGACTGCTGCTGCTAGTGCGGCTACTGCTAATACGCTTGTAATAAGAGATTCATTAGGTGCAGCTTCTTTTACCTCATCAGCAGTAGCCAGTGGGGCTGCGGTTACTGGAACTAATTCTAGTTCGGGAATTGGACTGTCTGGCGGGTCGGTTTCTGGTCCTGCGGTTTATGGAGCTAGTAGTAGTGGTCAGGGTGGTTTCTTTTCATCAACCATAGGAGAGGGGTCAAGATCTTCGTCTACTACAGGAACGGGTGCTGTTTCAACCACTAGTTCTGGAACGTATCACCACCAGTTTGGGAGTAGTTCCGCTATCGAACGTGTTCGCGGCTGGTTCGTCTGGTTCTTTGGGTCTTTCACAGGTCGCCTGAAGACTGCTGACATTACGGCAAACCGTGAGTGGACTCTGCCAAACGCATCAGGAACCCTGACTCTTGATTCCCACACCCACGTTATTTCTGACGTGACTGGACTACAGACCGCCTTAGATGATAAATCGCCAGCACCAGCAAGTTCTTTCGATCTCACATATACAGGAACTCTACCGCCAGCATCCATTCCAATCCTAACGACTACTCCGTTGAGAGATGCTATGTTGGGCGCGTCCGGTTCTCAGGCAGCGACTCTCCGCACTGGCAAGTGGGTTACAGGTATTAGCATTACTGGTTTTAACAACTTAACACTCGACAATCTTACAACTCTGTCTTCTTCAGACATAGTAGGCATCAGAGATTCATTTGTTTTAAGCAGTTTAACTAAACTAACTACTGTTAGCTTTCCGGCTCTAGCTTCTGTTGGTAGCAGTTTTACCGTTATCACTAACAGTGCGAACCAGCTCACCACTGCTAGCTTTCCGGCTCTAGCTTCTGTTGGCGGCGGTTTTATCTTTGCTTCTGGTGGTAGTGGCACTTTTAACTCTCTCACCACTGCTAGCTTTCCGGCTCTAGCTTCTGTTGGCGGCACTTTTAACGTTGTTGGTGGTTTTATAAATTCCATGAGCGTTCTCACCACTGCTAGCTTTCCGGCTCTAGCTTCTGTTGGCGGAGCTTTTAGCGTTGTTACCGCTAATGGATTTTTACGCGCTCTCACCACTGTTAGTTTTCCGTCTTTAGCTTCTGTTGGCGGCACTTTTAACATTATAAATGCTGGCACTATGGGCGCTCTCACCACTGCTAGCTTTCCAGCTCTAGCTTCTGTTGGCAGCAATTTTAGCCTTGTTAGTTCTGGCACTGCATTCGCTCTCACCACTGTTAGTTTTCCGTCTTTAGCTTCTGTTGGCAGCGGTTTTAGCCTTTTGGGTACGGGCGCTATGGGCTCCCTTACCACTGCTAGTTTTCCGGCTCTAGCTTCTGTTGGCGGCGGTTTTAGCATTAATAATGGCCTTATGAACTCTTTCACTACTCTACTAATAGGTTCGGGGTTAAAACATATTAATGGAGATTTTATTAGTGGAAACATAAGTCTTGATGGGCACAACGCGTGGTCAGCCAGCACCTATTACCCATCATATACATCGTTCACAGCACCCGCATCGGCCTTCTCTGCTCCGGCAACATCGTCTACGTGTACTGTTACCCTTACAGATCATGGACTTCAGACGGGTGACGCGATTACAGTCTCTAACCTTACAGGAACAACAGCGGGAAATCACCCCTTTAATACTACTACTACTAATCCTACTACGATTACTAGAATTAGTTCCAGTCAATTCTCGTACACTATAACTCCAACTACACAGATAGCGGCAGGAACAGCAACAATCCAAAGGCGAGCAGTCACTGTCACGCCGATCACTAAAAACGGTAGAAAATATATTTGTACCACTGCCGGAACGTCTGGCGCGACAGAGCCTACATGGCCTACAACGGTAGGCAACACTGTTGCAGACGGCGCTGCTGTTTGGACATGCTCAGAGATGTCTCAGGCTAATATCTTATCAAGACTAGACGCGCTAGATGGAACCAACCAAACAACCACTTACGGCGCTAACCGCTTTATAAATATAGCACCAACCACTTTAATTACGATCAACAGTATCGCTACAGCTTCTGGAACAGCTACAATTACAACCGCAACAAACCATGGAATAACAACTGGCACACAAGTTGTAATTTCTGGTTGTACGGGAACTGCTCTGAGATACAACGGAGTGTGGACCGTAACTTCAACCGGATTAACTACGCTCACAGCAACTGTCCCAACAGACTTAAATGGTGTTGCGGGAGCCGGAACTATGAGGCTTACAACTGCCGCCCCTCAATATACTGGCATCCTCCCAATTGCTTCGACGTCAATAGTCGGAGCAGCTTCAGATTCCCACGCCATATTTTCGGTCACTCAATTACTAGATTCAGAGTCAGGAACGGCGCTGCCCGTTTTCCCTGCTGGAATTTACACACGCAACGGAACAACAAATGGCTTCGCAAAATACTCCTGTGCTGAAAATGGATGGGACATTTGGTACGATACAACAAAACAACGTTGGGCGAACACACCGTCTGCATCTACTGGCGATACTACAGTAGTTAATGACTACCCAAACACCCCACGGGCTGTGGCGATTTCTTCAACATCTACAGCTAATCCGGCGGTCATTACATCTTCTGTTGCTCACGGTATTGCAACAAATGCAGTATTTACTGTTGTAATTGAAGGGTGCTCGAACGCAGCATTGAATGGATCATGGACTGCTATCTCTACTGGTACAACGACATTTACAATTCCAGTAAGCGGAGCAGCAGGAGCAACGACAAACAGCGGCACAGTTGCTGTACTAAACCAAACCCTGAATCAAGGCAGATTTATGAGCACAACTGTTGCCGCTCCGATTCAGGGAGTCCAACAAACAATAACCCGCAACAGCCACGGATTTTCTAACGGAGATTTTATTCATTTTTACGGCGCTGTTGGAACTCAAGCTGCTAGCTGTACTGACCTAAATACCAGTGCTACAGTTAAAAGCACTACGACAGCCATCACAGTAGTTGATGGAAACTCCTTTAGTTGCGTCCGCTACGCGAGCACTCAACCGTTTATCGGGAGTTATACGCTCACCACTCAGCCCCATATGCGAAAAACGACTGTAAACGATGTTGCTTATTATTCAACGCTTCGACTCCGCGCAAGAGGAGTAGCAACAATCCTACACGGAACCACAGGACTTTAATCTTATGAGATATCAAGTAATACACGACGGAATTAAAGTACATTCATTGTTTCTATCCGAAACTATCGGCAAGACTTTGCAGGAATGCGAAGAAGAAATCGCAGCCCTTAACTTAGAATACGACGAAGAAGAAATGGAACAACTTCGACAGGACGATAATACACTTTATCTAGATCAATAATTGTATTTCGACAGTCAAACCCGTTTATAACCTAGGCGCTTAGTCGTACCTCTTCAAACTCTTCTTTTGAGAGATGTAGTTTTGCAGAGTTTGCTTTAAAAAATACCTTGTCACCTTCGGTTCGATAGACCACAATATAGTCGACAATTCCGACATTCATGCTGCGGAGTAGATCCTTAAATTTACTTTTAATATAGACTTTTTCATTTAATTTCATATAGATATATATTTATGTTTACAGGTGACGTAAACTATGATAAAATGTTAAAATATGAAAAAAAGTGCTAAAATAATTGGATGTGGGTTATCTGGAATTACTGCTGCGGTGCTCCTAAAAGAAAAAGGATACGCCGTAGAGATTTTTGAGACTCGGCCTCATATTGGTGGCAACTGTGCTGATGCCTATATTTGCAATACGCTTGTACATCAGTATGGCCCCCATATTTTTCACACAGATGATGAAGAGGTATTTGAGTTTCTTAGTCGTTATACCGAATGGACTCCGTTTGCGCTGCGCCCAAAGGGAGACACCCGACTTGGCCAAGTAAGTTTGCCGTACAGTAAGAAAACAGTATCTGAACTTGGTCGTGAGCTGTCTCAAGAAGAGATTGTAGAATATATCTTTAAGGAGTATAGCGAAAAGCAATGGGGAGTGCCGTTCGACGAGATTCCAAGCACAATTACAAATCGAATTCCAAAGACTGCAGAATGCGAAGATCCAACCTGGTTTGAAGGTCAAAAGTATCAATGCATTCCAAAAGATGGTTACTCTGCAATGTTTACAAAGATGTTAGAAGGCATCACAGTTCATCTAAATTGTTCAGAAGATGATTGGGCGTACAAGCGGGAGGCAGGTGATTTGATTGTCTATACCGGCAAGATTGATAGTTATTTTGGCACGATATATGGGCGTCTGCCATATCGTTCACTTGAGTTTAAACATCATGTGTTGTGTGAAAAGCAAGACACATTTATTATAAACCAAAACAATAGCGTCACCGACTATACACGAATCTATGATCACAGTTATTTTATGCCAGATCATGTCGGTCCAACAGTAGTCACCACTGAACACCCGAAAGAATGTGGACCGGGAGACATTCCGTTTTATCCTATTCCTTGGGGTGAAGGACAGGAAACATATCGACTCTATGAATCACTAGCAAAGGCAGAAAAGGGAGTGATTTTTGTTGGTCGACTTGCAACCTATAAATACCTAGACATGTGGATGGCAATTAAACACGTCATGTTAAAGTTAAAGGATCTATGAAACTAGCATTATGCATACGTGGGCACGTTCGTGATGGACTGTTTACCCGAGGTTTAACTCAATATATAGACCAGTTAACTGCTAAGGGTCATGACGTTCAGCTATATTTGCATACGTGGAAGGAGTCAGAGGCAAAATCTAGTTATCGAGTACTCGATCGAAAATATGTGTTTAAGGTAAGTGAAGAGTTATTGCAGAATTATTTTAAGGACTATAATGTTCAAAAAATAATCATTGATGATGACTCAAAAATAAAAATATACGGGAAAAAAACAGGGCATGTAAGTGCGAGCACATGTCCATTACTAGCATGGAAACGTATGTGGGTTGGTCAGCATAAAATACTATCACATGTCTATGAATGTCAGGAAAAGTATGATGTAGTCATTAATACTCGCTTTGATATGTTTACTACACCAGTATGCTATACGCCTCCTTCAACCCTGAATAGTTTAATTTTACAAAAAGACAATATAGCATTTAAATATCCAACATACACTAAAAATGTAGTTGGTGTTGATAATTTTTATATTGGAAAAATTGAAACGATGTATAAATTAGTCTCTGACTTTTATGTTTCTTTAGATGATATTTTAAAGGCATATCCAATGCTTAAACATCAAGAAGAAATAGTATATCGTTATGCAGTAGACAACAACCTATTATGAAACTAGCATTTTGTATTCGTGGACACCTAAGAGGCGGGCTACAAGACACACGCTTAAATGACTATATAAATCTGTTAAAACAAAACGGTCACACGGTTGATCTTTTTCTCCATACATGGAGTGTGTCAGAGGCAAAAAGCTCATACCGAAAACTAGACTATAGCGGTATTTTTACAGTTGAAAAAACTCATCTATCCGATTATTTCCATAATCAAACTATAAAACGAGTGTGTATTGAAGATGACTCACATTTAAAATTACACGGCAACTTAGAAGGTGTCATTCCTGGCAGTCCTTGTCCAATATTGGCATGGAAACGTATGTGGGCCGGAAAGTTTAAACTGGTGTCTCATCTGTATCATAATTATACCTATGATTATGATCTTGTAGTTAATACACGTTACGATAAATTTACTACGCAAGTGTGCTATACACCAACTAAAAATCTCTTGAAAATGACAACAGCCGGAAATGGATTGAGTCTAAAATATCCTCAATATTATAGACAATTTAAGGGCATAGATAACTACTATGCAGGAGACATAAAAAGTATGTATGACATAACTTCAGCGTTTCATTATTCTTTAGATGATATTGTTAAAAAATATAAGGTAAGAGCCCTCCAGGAAGAACTCTTTTATAAATATGCAGTTGATCATGACTTGACCCGTTAAAACAATGTTTTTTATAAATACATTTAGATTGATAGTCATATTGTGATGTTTCACACTTTAAAAGTATAGTTATAAATGGAACCAGAAAGATCGATGCTAAAAGAGTTTCTAGAGGGTGGTTGGATAATACCTCTAGTTGGTGCAGCGGGGATGCTTGCCCGACTCATGACAGCACAAAAACAATATACAATTCTCGAGCAACTTAAAAATATTGTATCTGCTGCCCTTGCTGCAGCAATAGCGTGGTTTATATTGGAACAGACTGATATTCCTAGTCTCTATAAGGCGATTACCTATGGCATCATAGGTGTTGTCTCTCCAGAAATTATTAATGGAATTATTAAACTGGCAAAACACTTTGAGCGCTCACCAGAAAAATTTGTTAAAAAGCCATGAAAACCGCAGCATGGTTAGCACTTATCACAATTATATACATAATTGCGTTTAATGCTATCATTTCTCCTAATGAAGTGATATCTCAATATGCTATATTATTAGCACTCTGTCTTTCATTATACACCGGAATCTCTATAAGAGAATAATATAAATAAGACTATGAGTACTAACGTCTACGAAAAGGGTTTAATACACCAAAACACATCTGCTGTTGCATATGAAGCATTAACTTTTACTAGTGGTTATTATACGCCAACGGTTGGCAAAGTATTTGCTGGATTATATATTGCGCCTGGTACTGATAATGGAACCATTGAAATTGAAGGAGTAAATGGCCAGACACGTGTACTTACATTGAGCCCAGGAGTATGGCCTCTTGGTGGTCAGCGTATAGTCCAAAGCGGAACCTCTATATCTGCAGCTGCAGTAACAGTATTATTCTAATTTTATGTTAGGTCTAGGTTTAAACCTGTCTTATTTTAGAGGAAGAATTGCTCTTGGCAGTGATAACCCAGCAAATGCCGCTGAACCAGATGCTACAGCATGGGTATTGATGGATGGACCATGGTACAACACCCTAGGAGATCCAAGTTCTGGTTTTGTTGGTGGTCAAAGTTGGCGCAAAATGGCTCCGATTGGATATGCACCATATGGCAACGAAACGTATGTTTATGGTGATGAAGTTGTAAGATATGAAACTGGCGTTTGGCTCTATTTAAATTCTACGCTTGGAGAAATAGCCAGAGCTTATAGTTATGAAGGCCGTCCTTGGTTGGTAACAACATGGAATAATGGTTTCTCTGCCGCAAAGATTACTTCCTCATATGTGAAGACAACTAATTATCCAGCGGTTCCATAATAGTCTTATAAATAATACATTATGGCAAAACCAGCATCACGCCAAGAATTAGCAGACTATTGTTTAAGAGCACTCGGTGCTCCAGTACTTGAAATCAACATCGACGAAGATCAGATTGAGGATCGTATTGATGAAGCCATTCAGTTTTATCAAGAATATCATAGCGACGCGGTAGTTCGCACATTCATAAAGCATCAGGTCACACAAGCAGACTATGACAACAACTATATTACTCTACCCGATCAACTTATTAGTGTGCTTCGCGTCCTAAACTTGAGCAGCGGTGATGCTGCTGATATGTTTAGTGTTAAATATCAGATGTTTTTAAATGACCTCTATGGACTACGCAAACCCGACTCACTCATCAACTATGAGATGACAAAACAGTATATGAACTCGATTGAGCTTATACTTACGGGCTCAACTCAGCAGATTATATTTACTCGTCACATGAATCGTCTGAGCATTCAAGACGACTGGAAAACTTATGTAAATATTGGTCAGTATATTATAATTGAAGGTTATCAAACCATCAACCCAAATGATTTTACTGATGTGTACAATGATATGCTTCTTAAAAAATATCTTACTGCATTGTTGAAACGTCAATGGTCAATAAATTTATTAAAATTTGATGGCATGACTCTTCCTGGTGGTGTTACAATCAATGGTAGAGCTATGTATGAAGATGCTCTTAATGATATTGAAAAGATTGAAACAGATTTTGATCTTAAGTATCAAATGCCCCCAGACTTTTTTCTTGGTTAATATAAATCTCCTAAAATTATAAATATAATCATGAAAAATGATTATAGAAAAATATGGGAAAGTCATTATGGCCCCATACCCAAAGATGAAAATGGTCGTAGTTATGAAATTCATCATATTGATGGCAATCATACAAATAATGACATAGAAAATTTAATGTGTATTAATATTGATGAACATTATCGTATACATTATGAACAGGGTGATTATGGTGCATGTCATTTAATCGCAAAAAGAATGACTAATGATCCCAAAGAACTTAGTCGCGTTATTAGTGAATTAAATAAAAAAAGAGTAGGTGATAAAAATCCATTTTTTGGTAAAAAGCATTCTAAAGAAACACGTGAGTTTATATCAAAAATTAATAGCGGAGAAAATCATCCATTTTATGGTAAAAAACGACCGGAATTTGCTAAAAAAGTATCTGCTGCACTTAAAGGAAAACCAAAATCTGAAGAACATAAAAAAGCATTAAGCGAAGCTAGAATGGGTAAAGCAACTAAATTAGTAAAATATACTATGTCTAAAGACGATGTCCAATTTGAAATTGTTAATTTAAAACAATATTGTCGTGATAATAATTTACCATATTATAAGATTAGAGTTGGTATTGAATATAATGGGTATAAACTAATTCTATAAATATAATTATGCCTCGTAGTGTATATTTTAGCCAACGTTACAGACCTGAGCAAAATCTTCTTGAAGATTTGCTTATCGAGTCTATGAAAATTATGGGGCATGATGTCTTTTATATTCCTCGTAAGATTATAAAAAGAGACTTTATCCTAAACGAAGATGTAATTTCAAGTTTTGATGCTTCATTTCTTATTGAAATGTTTGTTGAAAGTGTCGACGGCTTTGAAGGTGACGGCGACCTCATGACAAAATTTGGTCTTGAAACACGAGATCAATTGACACTTGTGTGCAGTCGTCGTCGATGGAACTCGCTTATAGGTCGTCATGGCTATACAAATGACAGCGTTCGGCCGCGTGAAGGTGATCTCATCTACGTACCATTCAGCGGTGGACTCTTCGAAATTAAATTTGTTGAAGACAAGAGTCCATTTTTCCAACTTGGAGGCAGTGGCGATACAAAGGGGACTATACCTACGTTTAAACTTACATGTGAACTCTTCGAATACAGCGGTCAAGAGATTGATACTGGAGTGCCTGAGGTTGACTTGATACAAGTCGGTCATACTCAAGGCTCACGCGCCCTACTTGACTTTGATGGAGGAGATGTACACGATCTTGGTGAAACTCTAACAATTGAGTTGCCATCAGGAATCCTTGGAGAAGCAGAGTTATTGCAATATGAACATACCACAAATGGTAGCATTGCAACATTTGGTACCTTAACATTTAATGATGGAGAGTTTCATACATTGACAGTTGGCACTGAGTTAACAGGTCAAACTTCTGGCACCACATCAACGGTAACTTCTGTAGTTGATTTAAACGATGGAGATGCAGCACTATTTGTTAATGATGATCTCACTCAAAATAGTTCTTTTGATATTATAGGAAATGACTATATTGACTTTAGTGAAAGTAACCCGTTTGGAGACCCGTCATAAGCCATGTTAAATTCATCATACTATTATAATGGAAATCTTAAAAAGATTGTAGCAGTGTTTGGCACAATCTTTAATGATGTTTCTATTGCGAAAAAAGTAAATGGCAAGATGACTGGCATTCAACGAGTGCCTATTTCATATGGACCAAAACAAAAGTTTTTGGCGCGATTGTCAAGCCAACAAAATGAAGAGTTTGGAGACGTAGCAATCAAACTACCTCGTATGAGTTTTGAGATTACTTCAATAGCCTATGATTCAACAAGTAAACTAAATAAACTTAATAGCAAATTATATTTGGTTGAAGGTGACTCTGATACAAAGACCAAAATATATCAAGGCATTCCATATAAAGTCAGTATTCAATTGAGTATACTTGCGCATCATCAGGATGACGCACTCCAGGTGTTTGAACAGATTGTTCCGTACTTTACTCCAGACTATACGGTTGCAGTAAAAGATCTTGAGGGTCCTGGCAGCATTACTGATGTGCCTATACTGTTAACAGCTACAAATTTACAGGACGACTATGAAGGTGACTTTGGTAATAGTCGTCGTACAATCATTTATACCCTTGATTTTGATATCAAGTTTAAGTTTATGGGCATACAGTCTGGCCCAGCAAAAATTATTAAAGTTGTTGACGTTGACCTCTATGACACGCCTATAACACCAGACGCATTACCAGTTGATGGTGTGCGTGTTGAACTAGGCAATCCAGAAACTGACACTCCAGAAAACTATACAGTAGTTACAACCTACGGATTTGATGAGGACCCATAATTATGAAAAAAGACAAAGATACCATACTGGCATCTCTTGAAAAAAACGTCTTACCGGTAAAACATGAAATTGCAGTCTCAACTGGATCTCCAGTTGGGCCATCACATGATGAAATTGTATTGCATGCCGAAGAAGATTATAAATTTGCACGAGAGCGTATTAAAAAACTTATTGATACAAGTGATGAGGCTATAAGCACAATGCATGCTCTTGCGAGTGATGCTGAGCATCCTCGTGCATTTGAAGTGCTTGCTGGCATGATAAAAACTGCAGCTGATATAAATGGACAATTGCTAGGATTACAAAAAGAGCGTAAAAAAATTATACAGGTTGAAGATAAGCGTGGACAATCTGCTGCTCAAAGTACTACAAATAATGCTATATTTGTTGGTACCACTACAGAACTACAAAAATTATTAAAAGGCTCACATGATGAAACACTTGATGTATAATGACTGCACCAGACTCTTATAACGGAAATCCATACATAAAGAGAGATGGAGTACAACAACATTTTACTGCTCATGAAATAAGTGAGTATAAAAAATGTATGTCAAGTGTATCATATTTTGCTGAGCATTATGTAAAGGTAATTAATCTTGACCGCGGACTTGTAAACTTTAAGTTGCGTGGTTATCAAGAAAAAATGGTAGAACATTTTTCTGATAATCGGTTTTGTATTGTATTGGCGTGTCGTCAGAGTGGTAAGTCTGTGACAAGTGTTGCCTGGTTGTTACACTATGCAATATTCAATCCTGACAAAAAAATTGGCATACTTGCAAACAAAGGAGCGACTGCTCGTGAAATGCTGTCTCGAATAACACTGATGCTAGAAAATTTACCATTTTTCCTGCAACCAGGGTGTAAAATATTAAATAAGGGAAACATAAAATTTAGCAACAACTCTGAAATTATTGCGGCGGCAACAAGTGGTTCAAGTATTCGTGGCTTGTCAATGAATGTTATTTTTCTTGACGAGTTTGCATTTGTTCATGGAGCAAACGAATTTTACACCAGTACCTATCCTGTTATTTCATCTGGTAAGGACACAAAGGTTATAATTACAAGCACGCCTAATGGAATAGGCAATATGTTCTATAAACTATGGGAAGGTGCAATACAGAGTGCAAATGAATTTAAGCCGTTTACAATTAAGTGGAATGATGTGCCTGGACGCGATGAAGAATGGAAACGTCAGACCATAGCAAACAGCAGTGAACTTCAATTTCGTCAGGAATTCTCATGTGATTTTATTGGCAGTTCGCAAACATTAATAGGCTCTGATGTGTTGTTGGGTCTACAAGCTCGAACTCCATTAAAGACGCAATATGACATACACTATTATGCTGAACCTGTCGAAGGACATGACTATATAATAACTGCAGACGTCAGTAAAGGACGAGGCCAAGACTATAGCACATTTACTGTGTTTGATATATCAGGTGTTGATGGTGCTTTTAAACAGGTTTGTACCTATAGAGACAATCTCGTGTCTCCGCTTATGTTTCCAGAATTTATTGTTCGTGCTGCAAAAACATATAATGATGCACTTGTAATAGTTGAAAACAATGATGCGGGACAAGTTGTATGTAATGCAATCTATTATGACTATGAATATGACAATACTTTTGTGCAAAGCTCAGTAAAGAGCAGCGGGATTGGTGTGACTATGACAAAACGTGTAAAACGTATTGGTTGTAGTAACTTAAAAGACCTGCTTGAGAGTGGTAAACTTCAACTATGTGACGCAGACACAATAGTTGAACTCAGCAGTTTTGAACCAAAGGGAGACAGCTATGCAGCTCGTGGAAACACGCATGACGATATGGTTATGAATCTTGTGCTATTTGCATGGTTTGTAAGTACAGATGCGTTTGGAGGACTGAGTAATATTGAGTTAAAATCATTGCTTTATAGCGAAAAGATACGAGAAATGGAAGAAGACTTGCCCCCATTTGGTATATTTGATACTCCGCAAACATCACAAACTCCAAGCATGATTGACTATGAACGTCAAGTGTCATCACTTCAGGAGTGGAATGCGCTGTAAAAGTGACTTTTTATAAATATCGATAGATTGAATATTTCTTATTATGCAACTTAAACTTATAATTACAACACTGAAAGAAAGATAAAAATATATGGCAACCTTACAAAGCGTAGGAGTGCAAGTCACAGAAACAGACTTGACACCAGTAACACAACCAGTATCAGCATCAGTCGGAGCGTATGTCGGCCACTTTAATTGGGGCCCAGCAGACGAAGTTACTAATGTTGGTTCTGAAACGGCATTAGGAAAACTCTTTGGCACACCAAGTAAAAGTGATGATGTCAATGCAGCGTCATTCCTAACTGCAGAAAGTTTTCTTAAATATGGAAATTCATTGAGAGCAATTCGTACAGTTGATAGCGCTACAGCAAAAAATGCTGCTGCCGTTGTTGGTTATGAAGGCACATCTGAATTTGCCACATTAATTAAAAACAAAACACAATTTGATAATTTATCAACAAATGAATTACAAGCTCCACTATACTCACGTTATCCAGGCGAGCTTGGTAATTCATTAAGTGTACAAATTTTTCATAAAGACAACCAAGGGACTACTTCAGTAGAATCTAAAAAGTTCTTCACTAATTTAGCTGATACTACTCTTTGGGCAGAGGAAGTTGCTGAAACACAACTAGCTTCAGACGAAATTCATGTTGCAGTTTATGATGAAAAGGGATTAATTAGCGGAACAAAGGGTACAGTACTTGAAACCTGGCAAGGTCTTTCATTGCATCCAGATGCTCGCAATTCAAATGGTTCTAATAACTATTGGGCTGATGTAATTAACCTCGGTTCAGAATTTATCTATGTAACAGCTCCACTTGACGTCGCATCATTATCAACTGATACATATTCTTTGTCTGGAATTGGATTTTATTCCTTTGTTGGTGGTGCTAATGGAACAAGAGACATTGATAATGTAGTTAATTCTTTAAGCATACTAGAAGACACTGATAATATTGATGTTAATTTGATATTTGCTGAAGCATTTATTGGTGATAATGCAAATGAAATTAATGCAGCATTAATTTCTGTTGTTGAGAATCGCAAAGATTCTATTGCATTTTTATCAGCTCCACTTAACTTATACACACTATCAACAGATAGTGCAAAATTAACTGCACTTAAAACTGCAAAGGGATCATTTTCATCTACAAGTAATAGCATTTTAAGTTACACAGTATTTGACAGTACTCCTGTATATGTGTACAATAAGTACGCTGATCGTTATGAGTGGGTTCCAGCATGCGGTCATATGGCAGGTCTCTGTGCATACACTGATGAAATCTCTGATCCATGGTTCTCACCAGCAGGATTTAATCGTGGTCAATTGCGTGGAGTCACTAAGTTGGCATACAATCCAAAAAGTATTGATCGTGATGATTTATACAACTCTAATATCAATCCAATTGTGAACGTTACTGGCCAAGGGATTATTCTCTATGGAGACAAAACCGGTCAAACGCGTCCAAGTGCATTTGACCGTATAAACGTGCGTCGTCTTTTCATCACAATACAACGTGTGTGTGCACAAGCTGCTAAATTCCAGTTGTTTGAATTAAACGATGAATTTACTCGTAATGCATTTATCAATACGATTGATCCATACTTACGAGACGTTCAAGGACGTCGTGGTATTACTGACTATAAGGTTGTATGTAATGAAACAAATAATACGCCACAAGTAATTGATAGCAATCGCTTTGTGGCTGACATCTATATCAAACCTGCTCGTTCGATTAATTATATTTCACTTAATTTTATTGCAACACGCACTGGTATATCATTCACTGAAATTGGAGCATAATAAAACGTATAAATACTAAATATATAGAAAAATACAATGAGTAATTTATCACAATTTAAAAATCAATTTTTAGGTGGAGCTCGTCCAAATCTATTTGAAGCAGAAATTTATTTTCCAAGCAATGTTGCTAATGGCGCTACGGCATCATTAAAGTCACGTTTCTTAGTTAAGGCTGCACAACTTCCAAGTAGCATCATTGCTCCTATTGAAGTACCATATCGTGGACGCAAATTAAAAGTTGCTGGAGATCGTACATTTGAACCATGGACAATCACGGTAATTAATGACAGTAAAATGGAAATTCGCAATGCGTTTGAAAACTGGATGAATCTGATTAATCGTCATGCTTCAAACACAAGTGCGTACACTGCTGCTCCACTTGCTTACTATAAAGACCTACACATCAAACAATTAACGCGTGAAAATGCAAACCCTACGAAAAAATATACATTCGTGGGCGCATTTCCAACAAATATAGGTGCAATTGAGCTTAATTACGAAACTAATGATACTGTAGAAGAATTTACAGTTGAATTAAACTATCAGTATTGGACTTCTGATAGTACTATTGGGTAATTAGTTTTTGCACTATAAATATATATTATGAAGCTATTTGGCTATGAAATATCAAAGGTAATCAATAAAAAAGATACCTCAGAACTTAATAAAGTACCGTCATTTTCTGCCCCAGTGGAAAATGACGGTACTTCTGTCATAACATCTTCGGCTACGGCCGGTTATTATGGACAGGTACTTGACATTGATGGCACTGCGCTGACAAACGAAAAAGATTTAATTTTAAAATGTCGTGCAGCAGCTACTCAACCAGAGTGTGACTCCGCAATATCTGACATTATAAATGCATCTATTGTTTCTGACTCTGACGGCGCTCCAATCAATCTAGTACTTGATAAACTAGAGCAACCAGAAAGTATAAAGAAAAAAATACTTGAAGAGTTTGACACAATAACAAAGTTGTTGTCGTTTAATTATAACGGTCAGGATATTTTTAGAAAGTGGTATATTGACGGTAAGTTATATTACCACATGATGATTGACCCAAAAAAGCCAAAAGAAGGCATAAAGGAGTTGAGAGCAATTGATCCGCTAAAGATCAAAAAGGTTAAAGAAATAACAAATAAGATAGATAAGAATACTGGAGTAAAAACTTCAGATGTCACGGCAGAATACTTCTTGTATTCAGATGACTTTAATAGCAACAGTGGTTTTAAGATTGATCCAAACAGCATAGTTTATGCGCCGTCTGGATTGCTTGATGAAAGCAATAAGTTTGCAGTTTCTTATTTACACAAGAGTGTAAAATTGGTAAACCAGTTGCGTATGATGGAAGACGCCCTCGTAATCTATCGTATATCTCGTGCACCAGAACGTCGTATCTTCTATATCGATATTGGTAACTTGCCAAAGGGTAAGGCTGAAGAGTATGTTCAAGGCATTATGGCAAAGTATCGTAACAAACTTGTTTATGATGCAAATACTGGCGAGATTCGTGATGATCGCAAGAGTATGAGTATGCTTGAAGATTTTTGGTTGCCTCGTCGTGAAGGTGGTCGTGGTACAGAAATTACTACACTCCCGGGCGGAGACAATCTCAGCCAGATTGAAGACGTAATTTTCTTTCAAAAGAAACTATATCGTTCATTAAATGTGCCAGTTAATCGACTTGAGAGTGAAACTGGATTTAATATTGGTCGCGCAAGCGAGATATCACGTGAAGAGGTCAAGTTTCAAAAGTTCATCAACCGGTTACGTAAAAAGTTTTCAATGCTCTTTATTGAAGCACTGCGAGTGCAGTTGTTATTAAAAGGAGTGTGTACAGCAGACGACTGGGAAACCATACGCGAAGGCATTTCGGTTGACTATATTGAAGACAACTATTTTTCGGAATTAAAAGACTTTGAGATTATGCGGGAACGTATAAACATGCTTGATACTATAAGTTCTCATATTGGCAAATACTATAGTGACAAGTGGGTGCGCAGCAATGTACTTAACCAGTCTGAAGCTGATATTGAGCGCATGAACACCGAGATCTCTGAAGAAAAACCTGAAGAAGAGCCAACAGATGCTGAAACGCCGCCTGAAGGTGAAGCGTCAGACGATCAGTTTGGCGAAGTTGAAATGTGAAAATATATAAATAGTTAAAGTATGGAAAAAACAAAAGAATTTATTGACAGCTTAATGAATGGTCAAAAAGAGACCTCAGATTCATTATTCTCTGGCATGATACGTGATAAAGTTCGTACAGTATTAGATATCAAAAAGGTTGAACTATCAGCAAACATCTACAATGCTCCGGCTGAAAAAGTTGAAGCATAAATGTTAATTTTTATAAATAAATACACAACAGTCTAATGAAGTTAATTACTGAACATTCAGAAGATTTAAGATATATCTCAGAAGCTGCCGATAATGGTGAAAAGAAATTCATCATTGACGGTATTTTTATGCAAGCTGAGCAGGTGAATCGTAATCGCCGTATATATCCAAAAACAGTTTTAGAAAAAGCCGTGCGTAAATACGTATCGGAATATGTTAATAAAGGACGTGCTGTAGGTGAACTTAATCACCCAGAAGGTCCTACTATTAATCTTGATAAAGTTTCACATCGCATTACCGAACTGCAATGGAACGGCAATGATGTTGTTGGAAAGGCGCTTATACTTGACACACCGATGGGTAAAATTGTGAAAGGACTTTTAGAAGGTGGTTGTCAACTAGGCGTCTCTAGTCGTGGTATGGGAACCGTTGCGAGTAAAAACGGCCAATCCTTTGTTAATGACGACTTTGTGTTGTCAACAGTTGATATTGTTCAAGACCCAAGTGCTCCATCTGCTTTTGTAAATGGAATTATGGAAGGTGTCGAATGGATCTGGGATAATGGTTTGTTAAAGGCGCAACAGCTTGAAAAGTATGAGACAGAAATCAAAAAGGCCTCTTCTGCAAGTCTTGCCGAAGCACAAACAAAAATCTGGACTGATTTCCTCTCCAAACTCTAAACAATAGAAAAAAGTAATATATGGAAAATACACAAATTGAAAACACAGAAGATGTCGTCATTGAAGACATCAACGAAGAAACATTACTTTCTCTTGACGAAACCTTAGAGCTTGATCAGGAACAAACTGAGATTGCAGAAGGCAAGTGTAAGAAAGAGGGAGAAGACATGGAAGATGAAGAAGAGTCTGATGAAGACGAAAAAGATGATGAAGAAGAGTGTGAAGATGACGAAGAAGAAATGACTGAAGCTAAAAAGATGACTGAAGCTATAAATGCATCACGTAAAAAACAAATTTATGCTATTGCAAAGAAATTAGGAATAACTGAAGACGAAGTCAATAAACTCGTAATTAAAAGCATAAAAGTCTATGGCGCTGCTGGAAGTGACTGGGGATGGATAAGTTTACATCATATTCTGGAGTTTATACGTGATGAAGCAACAGGTAATACACAAAAAAAATTAATTAGTCTTGCTAAATCAGGAGACTTTAAGAAGCTTGATAAAGAAGCTAGTGATGGTTATGATCCAGAAATAGATGATTTAGAATATCATTATGAAGCTAAAAAGATGACTGAAGCTGAAGTAAGCTCTGATGAAGAGTTTACCTCATACGCTAAAGGTATTCTTAAGGCTGCTCATGGAGACAACTATGATGAAGCCAAGGCAATGGCCGCAATCGAAGGCATCCTTAAAAAGGCTGATGGAGATTATGGTGCAGCTGTTGGTATGATCACAAGTGGACTTGGCGAAGAAGAAATGGAAGATGAAAAAGAAGTTGAGATGAAAGAAGAAACTGAAGAAGTTATTGAAGAAAACACAATCTCAATTGATACATCTGACATTACTCGTCTTGTTGAAAGTGAAACAGGATTGACTGAAGAGTTTAAAGAAAAAGCTACTACAATCTTTGAAGCTGCTGTTAAGAGCAAGATCAAAGAAACTGAAGAAACTCTTAAAGAAAGCTATGCAGTCGCTCTTATTGAAGAAGTAGAAACAATTAAAAACGAACTCGTTGAAAAGATTGACAACTATCTTACCTATGCAGTTGAAAGCTGGGTAGAAGATAACAAGGTTGCAATCGAAGGCGGACTCCGTACACAAATTGCTGAAAACTTCATTCAATCACTCAAGACAGTATTTGTTGAAAACTATATTGAAGTGCCTGAGTCCAAGCAGGATTTGGTCGCTGAGATGGAAACTTCAATCGCTCAACTTCAAACTGAGTCTTCAGAATTGGAAAACACAGTGCTTGCCCTCAACGAAAAGGTTAATAGCCTTACTCGTGAAAAGGTAATCTCTGAGTCTACAACAGATCTTGCTGACACCCAAGTTGAAAAACTCAAGTCATTACTTGAAGATATCGAATGCACATCAGAAACATCATTTCGCAAGAAGGTAGCTACCATCAAGGAATTTTACCTTAATGGCGCTGCAGTCGAAGAAACAGAAACATTGGTTGAAGAAAATGCCAATGAATCTTCCTATATAACAACCGAAACAGTTATAGAAAATGAAACAATTGCAGAAGAAACAGTTTCGCCTGCAATGCAAAAATACTTGACCGCATTATCACGTCTGAACAAGGCAAATGAAGCCACTGTTCCAGTACGTTGATAAAGGTTCCAACCCCAAACAACAACAACAAACAATAAAGAAAAAATAC
>Ga0207941_1000007_pt1 | contig 93772 bp, 83 predicted proteins | sample LakMenEpi13Sep12_FD_150695 | JGI IMG/M metagenome (GOLD analysis project Ga0207941, IMG submission 150695) | Freshwater microbial communities from Lake Mendota, WI - 13SEP2012 deep hole epilimnion (SPAdes) | ecosystem: Environmental > Aquatic > Freshwater > Lake > Epilimnion/Euphotic zone ...
AGCGAGAAGGCTGTTCCGAGCGAGAAGGCTGTTCCGAGCGAGAAGGCTGTTCCGAGCGAGAAGGCTGTTCCGAGCGAGAAGGCTGTTCCGAGCGAGAAGACCGTTCCGAGCGAGAAGACCGTGCTGAGCGAGCAGATCCTTGAAGCGGCAGGCAAGTGCCCTGAGGGATTCCTGCTGGCTGCCAAGCAGTTCCTGCCGCTGGGCAAGCGCGATGCGGTGGATCAGGCCCTGCGGCGCCTGGCGGCCCGGGGCAAGCTTGTGAAGATCACCCGCGGCCGTTACGCCCTGCCCATTTGCAGTCGCTTTGGCACCAGACCGCCGGCGCCGGAGGCGGTGATGGGCTGGCTCAACCAGGAGGGCGTTCAGCAGTTGGTGAGCAGTGGTGCCGCCGCGGCCAATGCCCTTGGCCTCACCACCCAGATGCCCGTACAGCAGATCTATCTGTCCCGCAGCCGGAGCCAGAAGCGCTATGTCTTCGGCAAGCAGCAGGTCACCATCCGCACGGCAGCCGCCTGGAACTTCCTGCTGGCCGATCGCCCTGCCGGCCAGGCGATCCGCGCCCTGACCTGGCTCGGCCCTGATCAGGCCTCAGCAGTTCTGCCGAAGCTCCGAACCGTGCTGCCCCCTGAAGAGTGGGAAGCCCTGCTCTCCGTCAGGGCTGAGCTGCCCTTGTGGCTGGCGGAGCTGCTCAGTGAACAAGAGCAGGGACCGCTGGAGGTTCGTGGCTGAGTCCTGGTTCGCTCTTTCCGCAGAGGATCAGATGGAAGCCCTGGCGGTGGCTGCTGCTATATCCGGCTGGCCGGCCTTTCTGCTTGAGAAGGACATCTGGGTGGTCTGGGCCCTGCGGATCCTTGGCACAGATCAGCAACTCCTGCAGAGCCTCACCTTCAAGGGCGGCACCTCGCTCTCCAAGGCCCATGGGTTGATTGACCGCTTCTCGGAGGACGTCGACCTCACCGTCAACATTCAGCACCTCTGGCCAGATGTCGACCTGGCGCCGGCAGTCAACCCGAGCCAGGCCGAAAGGCGCCGTAAGGCCGCTGACAGCAAGCTCAAGCAATGGGTCAGAGAGATCCCCATGCCACTGCTTCAAGGGGCTGTCTCGGCCGCAGACATCCCGGTGAAGCTGACGCTCAAAGCGGCGGAACCAAGGCGCCGGCAGCCACCCACCATCGTTCTCCACTACCCACCGCTGATCCCGGCGCCTGAGGGCACCTACGGCTACGTGCGGCCCACGGTGCTGCTGGAGTTCGGTGCCCATTCCACCGGCGAACCGCATGGGCCGGTGCCCATCACCTGCGAGGCAGCGACCCACCTGGTCATGCTCGATTTCCCGACTGCCAGGCCACTGGTGATGGACCCGAAGCGCACGTTCCTGGAGAAGGCCGCGGCGATCCATGTCTGAGCAGCTGCGGCGATTCCGATCCGGACCGATTCGGGGCGATCGATTGTGCGCTAGCTAGCTCAAAACGGGACGAGCCCCTGGGGCAGGGCCGTCGCTTGCCTCAGCTTGGCGCTGATTTTGCGCTTTTTGGCCCCGCCGGGCCTGCCAGCGACACTCTGACCGACAAAAAAGACCCCTTGCGGCGCAAGGAGTCTGACAAGATGGAGCCAAGCGGATTCGAACCGCTGACCCCCTGCATGCCATGCAGGTGCTCTACCAGCTGAGCTATGGCCCCGTGGGATGCGTGAGGCATCCGGAATGCTGGTGGGATTCCCCGCAGGCAACCCGCCATTCCGGCCGACCCGAAGGCCTTGCCTGGCGCTTGCTGAGCATACAACGCGACCAGTCGGGACGTTCCCACTGGTGGGGAGGGGTGTCAGACCTGGCGCCACACTGCCAGTAGGCGGCCCTGCACCACCACCTCCTCGGCAGGCAGCACGATCGGCGCATAGGCCGGATTGGCGGCCTCCAGCCGCACCTCGCCGCCGCTGCGATGGAAGTGCTTGAGGGTGGTGCCGCTGCCGCTCACCTGGGCGCAGACGATGGTGCCGTCGCGGAGTCGGGCCGGGTCGGCGACCGGCTCCATCAGCACCACGTCGCCATCGGCGATGTGGGCCTCCACCATCGAGTCGCCGTTCACGGTGAGGGCGAACAGGCCGCGGGTGTCGAGCACGGGCGCCAGATCAAGCCGCTCCTGAACATCATCGAAGGTTTCGATCAGGCCACCGGCCGCCACCGCACCGAGGACCGGAATCCCAGCCGCCTTCTCCCCCAGAAGCTGGAGCGTGCGGGCCTGGCCCTCCTGCCAGGTGATCCAGCCCTTCTGCTGGAGGTGCCGCAGTCGGCTCTGGATCGGGGCCGGGGAACGCAGCCCCATCGCCTCCATCATCTGGCGGATCGAGGGGCTGTGGCGGTGCTGGTGGATGTAGCCCTCCAGCCAGTTGTAGAGCTCCTGCTGGGCACTGGTGAGGGGCTCCGGGCTGGCGATGGCCGGCGATGCGAACACGAGCAGTACGAATGAACCACCCCTGTTCTGCCAGGGTTGGGCCGATTTGTCCAGGCTTGTGGCGTCCAGGTGGCGCTGTTCGGGGCGTCGTGGGCGCGTTTCTCTTGAGGGAAGGCCGGCGCCTGGCGGGGTGGGACCCCGAGGCTCGGGGCTTCAGAGGCCGCCCAGCAGGGTGGCGAGCAGGGCCTGCTGGGCGTGCAGGCGGTTTTCCGCCTGGTCGAAGACCCGGCTGGCGCTGCCCTCGATCACACCGGCGCTGATCTCCTCGCCGCGGTGGGCCGGCAGGCAGTGCAGCACGATCGCCCGCGGATCGGCCTCGCTGAGCAGGGCCTCATCGAGGCACCAGCCGGCGAAGGCCCGCTCCCGCTCGGTCTGTTCCTCCTCCTGGCCCATGGAGGCCCACACATCGGTGTAGAGGGCCTGGGCGCCCCGCACCGCCTCCAGCGGATCGTGCATGACGCTGATCTGGGCCCCCTGCTCCGCCAGGGCCCGGGCCCGCTCCAGCACGGCCGGGTCGGGGGCGAAACCCTCCGGGCAGCCGATCCGCACATTCACCCCCAGCAGGGCACCGCAGAGCATCAGAGAGTGGGCCACGTTGTTGCCATCGCCCACGTAGGCCAGGGTCAGGCCGGCCAAGTCCGCCGGGCTGCTGCCGAAGGCTTCCTGCAGGGTGAGGAAATCGGCCAGGGCCTGGCAGGGGTGCTCCAGGTCGGTGAGGGCGTTGATCACCGGGATCGTGGCCCAGTGGGCATAGGACTCCAGGTCGGCCTGGGCGAAGGTGCGGATCGCCAGGGCATCGCAGTAGCGGCTCAGGACACGGGCCGTGTCGGCCACCGGTTCTCCTCGGCCCACCTGGGTCACGATCGGCAGCAGGTCGATGGTCTGGCCGCCCAGCCGGGCCATGGCCACGGTGAAGCTCACCCGGGTGCGGGTGGAGGCCTTGCTGAAGATCAGGCCCAGCACCTTGCCGCCCAGGTCGATGCGGCGCCGTGCTGCCTTGAGATCGGCCGCCAACTCCAGCAGGGCAAGGGTCTGCTCCGGGGTCAGGTCGGCGGAGGAGAGCAGATCGCTGCCGGCCAGACCCACCAGGGGGGCCTGGGCATTGGTTGCCGCAGCGTTGGAGGGCGTGGCGGGCATGGGCCCATCTCAAAGAACCCTTATCCGGGATCGGCCTGCCCCCCGTCAAGGGGGAAGACCGGATTCATACGCCGGATCAGGGATTTCCCAGGGGGCCAGGGCGATTGCTCAAGCCGCCACCGCCTGAAGGGCCGCTTCCGCGGGCAGGGTGCTGGAGGCCAGCAGATCCTTGAGCTCATCGCCCTCAATCACCTCCTTGTCGAGGATCTTGTGGGAGATGGAATCGAGCAACTCGCGGTTGTGGCGCAGGATCGCCAAGGCCCGGTCGTGGGCCCGGTCCACCAGGCCCCGCACCTCTCGGTCGATCGCCTGGGCGGTGGCATCGCTCACGGAGCGGCGGGGATTGTTGCCGCCGCCCAGGAAACGGCCACCCCCCTGCTTGTCGTAGGCGAGGGGGCCCAGGGTGTCGCTCATGCCGAAGGTGCCCACCATCTGTTCAGCGATGTCGGTGGCTCGCTGCAGGTCGTTGGCGGCGCCGGTGGTGACCTCGCCAAAGACGATCTCCTCGGCGCTGCGGCCGCCCAGCAGGGTGGCGATCTGGCCTTCGAGATCCTCCTTGGAGTTGAGGAAGCGCTCCTCGGTGGGTAGCTGCAGCGTGTAGCCGAGGGCGCTCATGCCGCGGGGAACGATCGAGATCTTGGCCACCTTGCTGCCGCCCGGCATCAAGTGGCCCACGATCGCGTGGCCCACCTCGTGGAAGGCCACCACCTTCTTCTCATCGGCCTGGAGCACCCGGCTCTTCTTCTCCAGACCTGCCACCACGCGTTCAATGGCTTCATTCAGATCGCCCTGCTCCACGGTGGTGCGTTTGGCGCGGGCGGCCAGCAAGGCGGCCTCGTTCACCAGATTGGCCAGATCGGCACCGGCGAAGCCGCTGGTGGCCTGGGCGATCTTGTCGAGATCAACGCCATCGGAGAGCTTCACCTTCTTGGCATAGATGCCCAGGATTGTGCGCCGGCCGGAGAGGTCGGGGCGGTCGACCAGCACCTGGCGATCGAAACGGCCGGGCCTCAGCAGGGCCGCATCCAGCACTTCGGGCTGGTTGGTGGCCGCGAGCACGATCACCGGCTTGTCCTGGGAGGCGAAGCCATCCATTTCGGTGAGCAACTGATTGAGGGTCTGCTCGCGTTCGTCGTTGCCGCCCATCATTCCCATCGAGCCGGCGCGGCTCTTGCCGATGGCATCGAGTTCGTCGATGAAAATGATGCAGGGGGCTTTCTTTTTGGCCTCTTCAAACAGATCGCGCACCCGGGCGGCACCCGCACCCACAAACAATTCCACAAATTCCGAACCGCTGATGATGAAGAAGGGCACGCCCGCCTCGCCGGCCACCGCCTTCGAGAGCAGCGTTTTGCCGGTGCCGGGAGGGCCCACCAGCAACACCCCTTTGGGAATGCGGGCGCCGATGGCGGCATAGCGCTCGGGCGTCTTGAGGAAGTCCACGATCTCGGTGAGCTCGGTCTTGGCCTCATCCACGCCAGCCACGTCGGCGAAGGTGACCCGCGACTCCTCGTCGGGCACGTACACCTTGGCCTTGCTCTTGGTGAAGCTCAGGGCACCCTGGGCGCCGCCCATGCCGCTGCGGCGGGCGAAGAACTGGAGCACCCCGATGAAGATCAGCGGCGGCACCACCCAGCTCAGCAGGGTGGTGATGAAGCTGGGCTTGCGGGGCGGGGCGGCGGCGAACTCCACGCCGTGCTGTTCCAGCCGCTGGGGCAGCTCCATGTCGAAGATCGGGGTGGTGGCCAGCACCGTGGGGGCCCCCTCGGCCGGGGGTTTGATCAGCTCGTAACGGATTTGGTCGGAGGTGATGAAGGCGCGCTTCACATTGTCGGAGTTCACCTGGTCGATAAACAGCGAGTAGGGGACCCGCGGCACCTGCATCGCCGGATTGGGCAGGAAGTTGCTGGCCAGCAGCAGCACGCCGAAGCCGATCAGCAGCAGGTTGATCAGGCCGAAGCGCCGGCTGGGGCGGTTGTCGTCCTGGCGGATAGCCATGCGGCATAAGAGTTGAGTTGGAGCCAGGCTAGGCGGGTGTGCCGCCCGCTGGCTCGCCTGCTGGGTGGGAGAACCGAAGGGGAGCCGGCTCGCGTCGTAGCCGCAGCTCTCGATTCGTCACTGGTCGCTTCCTTCACCCGCCCCTCTTCTGCCCGATGTGCGGCCGCTTCTCCCTCACCACCGCCCTCGATGCCTTGCTGCCGCGGCTTCAGGGGCCCCTGCCGCACGGCCTGGCGGAGCACTACGCCCCCCGGATCCAGGTGCGGCCGGGGGAGCCGGTGCTGCTACAGCGCCAGGAGCACGGCCGCCTGGCGGTGGGCCTGGCTCTCTGGGGCCTGGTGCCGGAGTGGAGCAAAGATCCGCTGGGCCGGAGCCGGCCGATCAATGCCCGCTGCGAGACGGTGGCGGAAAAGCCCTTTTTTCGCGGACCCTGGCGGCACCGTCGCGCCCTGCTGCCGGCCGATGGCTTCTACGAGTGGCAAAACCGCACCGATCCGGCCACGGGCAAGCCCTGGAAGCAGCCGTGGCTGTTCCGCCGCCGCGATGGTTCTCCCTTCTGGCTCGGCGGCCTCTGGGATCGCTGGTGCGGCCCCGATGGCGGCGAACTCGAGAGCTGCGTGGTGCTCACCACCGACCCCAACGACCTGCTGCGGCGCGTGCATGACCGGATGCCCGTCGTCATCCCGGACGGGCTGGAGGAGGCCTGGCTGGACGCGACCGACGGGCCTGGCCTGCGGGCCCTCGAGCCCCTGATGGGCCCCTGGGATCCGGCGGCCTGGGAGGCGGTGAAGCTGGAGCCGGGGAGCCTCCTGCCCACAGGGCCGGCCGGTGGGGGCCTCGCCCCGATCGCCGCGCCGCCACCTTCCGCAGGTCTGCCGGCGGCGCCGTTCCAGCAGGGGAAACCGCAGGCGTCCGTGCGGGCGGTTCAGCTGGATCTGCTCGATGGGCCCGCGATCTGAGCGGGTACCCACTGGCCTCGCCCCGGGCCTTCGGCTCGCTAGGACAGGAAGGATCGGCAGATCCGTGATGAGCCTCCCCCAACTCGATGCCTTCCTGGCCCACGCCGAGAAAGACCCCGAACTGGCGCGTCGGCTCCACGACCACGCCGAACCCCTGGATCTGGAGGCCTTTCTGGCCCTGGCCCGCCAGGCCGGTTTCGCGGTGGAGGAGGCGGATGTCTTCTCCGCCCAGATCCGCTCTGAGGAGACCCTCAGCGATGCTGAGCTGCAGCGCCGCGCCGGCGACGAGGCGCGCCGGCTGCGTCACTTCATTCCCGGTTGAAGGTGTGGCTCTGGAGATCGTCGCCAACTACCCGAGGCCCCCGGCCCTGGTGCCCTGCGAACGCCATGTGCGCGTGGAGGTGTTCGGCCGGGTGCTGTGTGACACCCACCGTTCCCTGAGGGTGCTGGAGACCTTCCATCCGCCCACCTTCTACCTACCCCCGGAGGATCTCGATGCTTCCCTGCTGGAGCCCGCCGCCGGGCGGAGCTTCTGTGAGTGGAAGGGGATCGCCCGTTACTTCGATCTGGTGAACGGTTCCGGCACCCCCGAGGAACAACGGTTGCGGCGGGTGGTGTGGCACTACCCCGAACCCACGCCGGCCTTCGCGGCGCTGGCGGGTTGGTATGCCCTGTATCCCGGCGCGATGGATGGCTGCTGGCTCGATGGGGAGCGGGTGCGTCCCCAGCCCGGTGGGTTCTATGGCGGTTGGATCAGCTCCGATCTGATCGGGCCCTTCAAGGGGGATCCGCTCCACCCCGAGTTGATCTGAGCGGGCGACGGCTAGGACCCTGTTGCACATAGGTTGCTGACGTCAGCGGACATACGCAATAGACCCGATCCGGCCATCTTGGGGCGCAAGCTGATCCGAAGAAGACTGGGCTGGCAATGAGAGTAAGCGCAACTTGCCTGCTGTAGCTGCGTTTTGCGGGATAGACACTGAAGCGCCGCCGGAGCAACTCTCAGAATTACTCCGTAATGGTCGCGTTATTTGTTGATTTGCCTATAAAAAATCTACGCGCAACAGGCTCCTGGCAGACCCGAAGGGCTGGGTGCCCCATGGAAGGTGGACCCCCGGCACATCGCGATCTGCTCGCCCAGGGAAAGCTGTCTGCTCTGCACCGCCACGAAGCCGTGGGGTTTGAACAGGGTCAGCCCAGATTGCTCGTTGCCCACCCGGCGCGTCGGCACGCCCCGTCTGGGGAGGTGAACCCGTTTCGGACTCCTGGTAGGCAGAGGCTTCACCCCCGCTCGCTGGGTGTTCTCAGGTAGACGCTTTCGGCCACAGTCCTGCGCATCGAATCGAAATCCTGCAGATCCCCCCCGACGCTGCGGGCAGCGTGGACCATCCGATAGATCTGAGGATCGCGCTGCATCGGTCGGAAGAAAACGAGGTGCCGGGCGTAGAGCAGGCTCGGAGCTGATCGTTCTTCTCTCAGATCCTCCCGCAGCGGAGTATGCGCACAGGAATCACATGCCTGTGCCAATGGGCTCCTGGGTGGGAATGCTCCTTCACTTGCACTCCGGCTCCTTCAGCTGGTCTCGGCTCCAGAGCAGGAAGTCGTGCAAGCCCTGCTCAAGCGGAACGGAGGGTGAGAAGCCAAGCGCTTGCAGTCTGCTGATATCAGCTCGCCAGTTCTTAGGTGTGCCGGGATCTTCTTTGCCATTGAATCGCGGGGTCGACTGATTACCAGTCAGGTGTGTAATTAGATTGGCGAGTTCCCGAATTGAGACTTCCTGGCCCGATGCCACATTGTAAGCTTCGCCTTCAAACGGGCAGTTTTCAGCGAGAATTCTGATGGCAGCTGATACATCTTTTGCATGAAGAAAGTCTCGCGTTTCTTCTCCTGATCCCCTTAGTTCAAAGATTTCATTCTGAAGAGATCTTTTGACTATATCCCAAATCACTTGGCGCCGAAGACCGGGCCCGTAAGCGGAGAATATTCGGGCGGCAACAGTTTTGATCCCGTGTATTTTCCAGTACTCCAAGCAGAGAGACTCCGCTTGGAGCTTGTGAAATCCGTAGGGGGAAAGGGGCTCGCGGGTGTGGTTTTCGCTGATTGGAAGACAGCTAGGATTTCCGTAAACGGCGGCGCTGGACAGCATGATGAAATGAGAATTTGGAGCCTGGAGCCTTAAGGCTTCAAGAACCTCAAAGACCAGCACTGTGTTGGCATCAAAGTCCATGGAAGGATTGATGAGAGAATCTCCCACCGATGCGCTCCCTGCGCAGTTGATCACGAAGGAAGGTTGCAGCTCTTTCAGCAGGGAATGGAAGGTGTCTCCAGGTAGGGAGACTTGCTGATACCGCGTTAGGCCATGGCGCGATGTGCGTTTTCTTTTGGTGCCATCAACGCCCGTGACCTGATAACCATGAGCGAGAAACTCATCGGCAATGTAGCCACCCAGAAAGCCTGAAACTCCCAGGACCAGAACGGATGGCTGCATTGTGTGGGGATCCTGGAGGGCTAGGAGGAAGGTTTGTTGCGCAGGCTAGGTGGTGATGTTACCGGTTCAGCTTATGTTTCTGTTTGAGAAAAATTTGAGGAGATAAGATTGAAGAATGCAAAGTCGCCCGTAAACTGAGAAAAAGAATCGATCAGACAATAGAGAGCCGTAAATCAGTTTGCAGAAGAAGTTCCTGATCGTTGCATTCTTGATCGGGTGAATCCAGAGTGTTGTGTAGTGCTGAAGTGTATTTGTTAATGAGAAGACCTGGAAGAACGCGGCTGTCGTCTCGGGGTTCCAGTCTTCTGGTTTGCGGATCATCTTGCTGGCCAGGAGTGCTTTCCTGTGCTCATCCCTATACTTGATGCAGTAGCCGTAGCGCTTTGAATAGGCACCGGTGCTCCAACTGGTTCTACCGTCAGCCGAACGTACGGCATACATCGTGAAGGGGAATCTCCGAACTTTGCTGTCGAGGCCAAGCTCGACCAATGCAAAGCGAATGTAGCGTTCGAGATTCCATTCTTTTTGGCCGCACATGCGCTGATACAACTCTTCAGGGTTGCGAAGCATGGGATCAGCGACAGAAAGCACTGACAGCACATCTTTCCGGCTCGCGACGATATGACGATCGGTATAGCCGCCATAGTCTTCCCCGTCAGGGATCCAGATGTGATCCGGATCCATCATGCGAAGTGGAAAATGTGGTACAGGGTAGATGTAGTCTGAGCGTGTAATGATAAAGCGATCGTAATCGTGGTCAACGCCATTGTTTTTGAGTTGCTGCTTCAGGAGCCACCGGAAGAACAGAAGGATGGAGCCTGAGCCCTTTGTCCGTCCGTTTTCGTCGTGAACGCCTCCCATCAGGATGCCGTCAAGTTGGAGAAGGCGGCGCCAATCGCCATGCCATCCTTCGGTTTGTTGGGCCTTGTCGAGTGCCGATCCCCAGTCTTCTGGTTCATCGTAGGTCCAGATGTATTTGGCTGATTTGTAGTAGGGATTATTTGTATTTTCCCATTCGTTTTTGGCGATGCAAAGGGCTAGGTCGGCATCGAGATTATCGAGTAGATTCTTCTTGAATGAAGGGTAGGAAAATTCGTGTGCTCTCGTCTCGGCGATTATAATGACAAGTGTTTTTTCCATTCACCCAGGGCGGTCTAGACCAATTTACCAAAGCCTACAAGGAGCAACCTTCATAGGGGCGGACGTTCATGGGCCGGGCTAAGCCATCCCTGGGTCCTGGAGATCCCATTGCCCCTAGCTTCCGATGGCGTGAAGGGGGGGGCAGAGCGTGAGGGCTAGGAAGTCTTCGATCACTTGGGTGCGGATCACGCAGTGCATGGCCGATCCCGTGGATGGGCACAGGGCGTGGTGGTAGTCGAGCTGGTTGATCATGGCCAGCTGGAAGAAATCGGGCCGCACGCCATGGCCCTCTTGGAACAGTTCCAGCACGCTGCCGCCGCGGGCATGCAGCAGGTTGGTGAGGCTGGCGCCGTGGGGGGCCACGATGTGGGTGGCTCCCCGAAACTGGGCGATCTGCTCGCCTAGGGAGAGCTGTTCGCTTTGCACCGCCACAAAGCCGTGGGGTTCGAGCAGGGCCAGCACCGCTTCCTCGTTGGCCACTCGGCGAGTCGGCACACCCTTGCGCGAGAGGTAGATCCGCCGGGGCGGGGTCGTTGGCGGGAGCGGCGTGCCCTGGCTGAGCCAGGCCGCCAGCTGCTGGATCGCCCAGGGGGACGCGGCATCGAAGGGGGCGTCACCCCGGCGCTGCCAGCGGTGCGCCACCGAGGCGATCAGCCGCTCCACCCGCAGGCCGCCCCTGCCTACGGGACAGTGGCGAATCCTTCGCTCCAGAGCGATGGCCAGCAAGTGGAGGGATGCCTCCTGAGAGGGAATGAGGATTGCTGGCACGATCACCAGGGTGGGTTCGCCAAAGCGATGGCTGAAGTGATCGGCAGCGATCAGACGGGGCAGGCAATCCAGGAACCAGTGGTAATAGCTGCCGCTCCATTGGCGGCTGTCCACCAGGGAGCACACCGAGCCGGTGAGGCGCTCTTGAGGGGGCAGCAGGGAGCGCAGCCTCAGCTTCCGGCGCAGCCGCCCATCGATTTCCTTGAGATGGAGGGTTTCCTCCACGATCCGCCGGCGGCGGTCCACCCCCACCAGGTTTGCGCTCACCAGGCGGGCTCCCGGCTCCACTAGATAGCTCTGGGGGTCGAGCAGGATGGGCTCCAGGAACTCGCCGATCCGGCCGAGGGGTTGGTTCCAGGCGTTGGCCAGCTGGTAGTGGCAGTTCTGACGTCTATGGAGCTCGACGACCTCGCATTGCCCGCTGTTCATGGCGCCGATCCAGGCCTGGCGATGCCCGCTCCCATGGGGGTGAGCTCGGCGTGGTCTGCCGGTGGCTCGGGGCTTTCCAGCTCCCAGAGCAGGTCGCTGCCCAGATCACGCCGTTCCAGATCACGCCAGGGCTGGGCCTGATCCAGACGCTCCAGGCCCAGATCCCCCAGGGGCGTGCGTGCTTCCAGGCCCCCGAGCAGTTTCGGGGCAATCACCGCCGCCAATTCCTGCACGCAGCCCTGGCGCAGGGCCACAGCCGCCAGCTCAGGACCGCATTCCCACAGCACCCGGTTGCAGCCCCGGGCCGCCAGGGCCTCCAGCAGGTGAGCCGGTTCGCATCGGGCCAGCGCCAGCCGTTCCACGCCAAGCCGATCGAGCAAGGCGCAGGTTGCCTCGGCCCTGGCCGTGTCTAGCCGCTGCTCCGGGGCACCGATCGGACCGTGGGCCACCAGGGTGGGGGCCACGGCCTGATCCCACAGCTGCGCTTCCTCCGGGAGATCCAGGCTGCGGCTCAGCACCACCCGCAGCGGTTCGGGGTCGCGGCGGCCGCGGCTGGTGAGCAGCGGGTCGTCGACTCGCAGCGTGCCTCCCCCCACGATCACGGCATCGCAGCTGGCCCGCAGCCGGTGCACCCAGGCCCGGGCATCCGGACCACTGATCCACTGGCTCTGGCCGTTTGGCAGGGCGGTGCGGCCATCGAGGCTCATGGCCCACTTCAGGATCCCCAGGGGGCGCCCGCTGCGCACCCGATGCACGAAGGCCCGGTTGAGCCGCAGGGCTTCCGCCTCCGCTACCGCCTCAATCACCTCCAGTCCGGCTGCCCGCAGGCGGGCAATGCCGCCGCCAGCCACCCGCGGGTCGGGGTCGGCCATGGCCACCACCGCCCGGCTGATGCCGGCTGCGATCACCGCCTCGCTGCAGGGGGGCGTGCGGCCGTGGTGGCAGCAGGGCTCCAGGGTCACGATCAGGGTGCCGCCGCGGGCCCTTGCCCCGGCCTGGGCCAGGGCTCCCACTTCGGCGTGGGGTTCGCCGGCGCGGGCATGGAAGCCCTCTCCCACCAGCTCTCCTGCGGCATCGAGCACCACGGCCCCCACCAGGGGGTTGGGGCTGGTGCGGCCCTCCCCGAGGGCCGCCAGGGCCAGGGCCCGGCGCATCCAGGGAATCCAGGGGCCTGTGCCTGCGGGGCCAGGAACGCTCACCCCCTGCCCTCCGCCCCATCCCAGAGCGGCAGGCTTCGCCATTCCTTCACCACATAGGGAGGCACCGGCAGTTCGGTGAACACTCCGGGGAGCTCCAGGCGCAGGGGGCGGTTGTTCTCCAGGTTGGCCAGCAGGGGAGTGAGGTCGAATTCGGCCGCGGCGGCCCGGCCGTCGCCGGCCAGTTTGGGGCTGCTCAAGGTGGTGTCCGCCAGCTCCCAGAGGCGCCGGCCACTGGTCACCAGCAGGGGGGTGGGGTGGTCGAGCCGCACCCGACCGGGATAGCTCACAATCCGCAAGGTGATCGGTGCCTCCGACCGGGGGGGACCTTCCCGGTAGGCCACCACCTGCCAGCTCTGGTAGTCGAGGTCGCGCAGGCTCTCGAGGCTGCGCACCACTCCGGTGGCGGTGGTTTCATCCGGGTGGGCGTGGATCAGGGCCCAGGCGGGTGGCGGCACCAGGAAGGAGGGAAGCAGGGTCAGGAAGGTGATGGCGACCAGCCCAATGAGCCGCTGGGCTAAGCGGGACTGGTCGAGGCGGCCGCCGGGCGGGTTGGCGTGGCCATCGCCAGATGGAGCAACCGAGATCACGATGCTGGTTCCTGATCTGTTGGGGGCGAAGCCTGCACGGCCAGGGGTTTGCCCCGATCGACATCCAAGCCGGGGCAGGCCCATGGCAACCAGCAACGCATCACACCACAGCAGCTTGTCAGAGATGCTCCATTCGCATGGGTCGTGGTTTGAGAGGAAGGCGCTGAAACCACTGGCGTTGCGATGCAGCAGGTCATCGTCGGCGCCCTGGATGTGGGCGGTGGTTGGAGACAGGCAGTGCACTGAATATACTGGCCCTCGATGGGAGCGACGCTCACAGGAGGCACGCTCAGCTGCAGCATTAATGGGTTCAGGTCAATCCAATGTCGTTGGTGAAACCCAATGCCTGGCTCGACGGAACGCTTCGTTTCATGTCTTAGGCTTCTGCGCACAATGGCAAGGGATCCAGCAACAACTGTCATCCTCGATAGCTTTCTGTTGGATTTACCGTGTCACGTTCAGGCCTGTCTTAACACCAGTCGGCAATGACAATTTCGAGATCACCTTCTCATCAATACCGGCCTGAGATCGATGGGCTTCGTGCGGTTGCGGTGGTTGCTGTTTTAATCAACCACCTTAATCCGGGTTGGTTGCCTGGCGGTTATTTGGGTGTGGATTTATTTTTTGTTATTTCCGGTTATGTGGTGACAGGTTCCTTGTTGGGTCGTCAGTCATCTGGTGCCAGATCATTTCTGCTTGACTTCTATCGACGTCGTTTTCGTAGGCTTCTCCCTGCCCTGATCGTCACTGTTCTTGTGGTGGCGGTTGTGTTCGCGGCATTGGTTAGTCCGGGTGACGGAGCAGTAACGCCCAGTTTGCGCAGCGGGATTGCAGCTTTATTTGGATTGTCTAATCTTTATTTTATGCGCCAGGGTAACGACTATTTTGGTGCCGATACTCATTACAATCCATTTTTGCATACTTGGTCTCTTGGGGTTGAAGAGCAGTTTTATCTCTTTTGGCCATGGGTGCTTCTGCTTTGTGGTTGTGGTCGCAGCTCCCTTGTGAAGGTCACTCGTCGCCTTGGCTTGTGGGCTTCAGTGCTGAGTATTGCCTCGTTTTTGTTGCTTTTTTGGCTGCATGGCCACGGTGGTGAATCGGCTGCATTCTTCCTGATGCCCACGCGCTTCTGGGAGCTGGCTGCTGGCGTGCTTGGCCTTTTGTGGCGGGGATCACTACGTCCGACTCTGCCTTCGTTTTTTAAGTCGTCATGGCTTTCTTTGCTGTTGCTGGTTTCATTGGTTGGCGTCTTTTTTATCCCTGATAGTGTGCGGCTGACGGCCACGATCTTGTGTGTCGTGATCACTACGGCACTTCTGGTCCTGCTGGCAGCAGAGCGCGGTCCCGGTTTGTGGCTGTCAAAGCCGCTTCCTCTGGCCATCGGTATCCGTTCTTATTCGCTTTATTTATGGCATTGGCCCGTGATCGTGCTTGCTCGCTGGAGCGTCGGTCTGCAACCGATCACGATGCTGCCGGTTCTGGCGTTGATCGCCTTGCTGACCTGGCTTTCTTATCGGTTGGAACGCCATTTCCGGCGACCCTTGGCTGATGGACGCAAGGGTGCGACCGAATTTCTGGTGGGCTACCCCCTGCTTTCGCTCGGAGCAGTCGCTGTGATCTCCTTGTTACTTGGTCCGGCCAGGGGCCTTGTTTTTCTTGGAGATCGAAGCCGCATCGGTATCGACATGGCAAACAGTCGTTTGATTCCCGGCACCAGCATCAATACGGTGAATTGTTTTCGTGATCCCACGGCACCTCTGGTATCGGAGAACGATGAAGCTGCTTGTCGTGCGCAGCCAAATTACGGACGTCCGACCCTTTATTTTGAAGGAGATAGTCATGCCGAATCTCTGATCCCGATGGGTGAGGCAATCCTGAAAAGTGGTCTGTTTAATGTCGGCTTTTTTGCCCGTGGTGGCTGCCCTGTTCCGTCGCTCCCTCTCGATACCAATGCAGTCGATCGATCGCAGCGTTATCGACTCTGCGCTCCAGATACCCTTGGTCGATTGGAGCGGCGGATCGAGAAGATGAAGCCCGGCGATCAGCTGGTGCTGGTCTCTAATCTGCAGGCTCATTTTCTGAGTCAGGATGGAAGTCTTAGGCTGGATGTTTCCGAATCTCATCGGAAGAGCATTCAAGAACTTGCCCGTAGGCTCGATGCCCGTGGGGCAGGGTTGATTCTATTTGCGCCTCATCCTAATTTCACGGGACGAGCAAGTTTGGCCGTTCCCCCAAGTCTGTGCCTCAAGGAATGGTATCGGCCTTTCGTGAAATTCCAGCCGGGATGTGCTCCTGATCTGGTTCACCGAGATACATTTATTCAACGGCTTGCTGTTATTGAGTCGTACCTGAGGCGACTTGAGGGCAGCATCTCCAATATGCGAGTTTTTCATCCTTTCTCGATCGTCTGCCCTCCGCAACTAACCGCATGTTCAACCCATCGCGGTGACGTGGTGCTGATGATGGACTCCAATCACCTCAGCCGTGAGGGAGTCCGGTTGCTTGAGCAGCCTTTTCTCGATTTTCTCCAATCGCCTGATTCCTTTCCTCGGCAGGCGCCGGGGAGAAATGTTCCGGGAGCCCTGGATGTGGATCATCACGAGCGACGAGCCCCAGGGCTTGTTCGTTAGTTCAAGGATTTAGGATGCTCATGGCTCCTCGTCGCTCAGGGGTTGCCGTTCCGCCCCCGGGATTGCCTGCCAGCCGGTGTGGGTGGCCCACAGGGCCCAGATCGCCATCGCCCGCAGGTAATGGCAGGCCCGGAAGGTGTTCACCGCCGTGATCGCTTCGGGGGTGCGGAACTGCAGGCCCCCCGTATACACCTGATGCACCACGGCGCCGCAGATCGCCAGAGCCGTGTCGCTGTCGCCCATGAGGCGGTAGTAGGCGGCCAGGCCGAAGTTGATGCCGGTCCAGACCTCCAGGGGGTGGGTGCCGTTGGGGTCGAGGGGGGTGCCGTCGCGGCGCAGGCCATTGGCCACGCCCAACTGCCCGCCGTGGAAGCCTTCGAAGCAGGCCTCCTTCACTGCCTGGAGCGAGGAGCGGGCGCGAGCGTCGGCCACCACGGGAGGCAGGCCCAGCAGGCGGGCGTAGAAGTCGCCGCAGAGCTGGTCGGCCATCACGACCGGTGTGCCGCTCTCGGCATCGATCTTGTAGTACTCGCCGTTCCAGAGCAGGGCATCGAAGTTGGATCGGCTCTGCTCCAACCAACCGCCAAACTCGCGCTGTTCGGCGCTGGTGTCGAGGCCAAGTTCGAGCTGCAGCCGCTGGCCCATGGCCAGGGCCGCCTCCAGGGCCGCGATCCAGAGGGCGCCGCAGTAGGCGCTCACCCCCTGCAAGGGCCAGTCGTCGAAGGTCTGGTCCGGGGCGCCGCCGTTGTCGGGCAGGCCGTCGTTGTTGGCGTCGAATTGCTTGAGATAGCGCAGGGCCGTCACGGCAGCGGGCCAGCAGTCGGCCAGGAAGCGCAGGTCTTCGCCGCTGGGGGCCAGGCGGAAGCTGCGCCACACCTGTAGCACGAAGTCGCTGGCCAGGTCCTTCCAGAGGTTGCAGTCCTGGTAGGCGGTGTAATTGGTGGCGTCGAAGGGTCGCTCATTCGGCGCGCCCAGATCGTGGGGGGTGGCGCCGGCCAGCTTGCGGGGGGCCTCCACCCGGCCGCGGCCCTGGGTGAAATACCAGCCGATTGGCCGGGGGGTGGGATCGGCCGCCGGGATCGCCCGGGCGAAATCGCGCAGCACCGCCTTGTCGAGTTCCGGCCAGAGCTGCAGCAGCGCGAAGGAGCCGTAGAGCCGCACATCGAGGCTCTCGTACCAGGCGTAATCGAGGCACTCGAGCACCCCGAAGCGCCCCACCGGATCCTGCGGGGTGGCTGCGGTCCAGAGGCTGCCGCCGCTGGCCAGGTCGTAGAGCTCATTGAGCAGGGCCATGCGCAGGGGATCCGGCAGGTCGGTGCGCTCCACCACCGGCTTCTGCCAGCTGTCGATGACCACCCGCCAGCTGCGCCAGTCCGCCAGGGCTTCGGCGGCGATGGCGACGGCGTTGTCGCCACTGCTGCCGAAGATGTCGGTGTAGCGGCGCAGGGCGCGGGTGCCGCTGGCGAAGGCCGTCACCGGCAGGTCCCAGCTGATCACCACCGGCAGCTCCAGAGTCTGGCTAGGTTCCAACCGAAAGCGCACCGCCAGGGCGGCGCTGGCGTGGTCGTGGTCGGCGCTGCGGCGGTCGTTGTCGCTGTCGGGGATCGAGCCATCACGCTCAAAGGGCGTCCATATCTCGGCGCCATCGCCGGCCGGGTTCCAGCGGCTGCAGCGCATGATCTCCAGCCCCGGATGGGCCAGGGTTTCTTCATCGGGCACCGCCAGGCACCACTGGCCCTGGCCCTCGGCCAAGGGCTCGGCCTGCTCCCCTTCCAGCAGCACGACCTTCAGGCCCGGCGCATCCAGCTTGCGGTTGCGCTGGCCCCGGGTGCGGCCGATCGCCGGCACGTAGTTGTGTTCGGGGCTGCCGTCGTCACGGAAGTGCACGGCGGCGGCCGGGTCGGTGTTGGTGAACCAGCCGACCGTGTTGCGCCAGCTCAGCAGCAGCGAGAGATCAAGGGGGGCGGCGGTGGGGTTGCTGAAGCTCCAGCGGAACACCGCCACCGGGTAGCTGGTGCGGCGGTAGTCGCCCGGGAGGATCGGGCTGAAGGCCTCACAGCTCACCCGGGCCGTGAAGACGTTCTCATAGTGGAAGCTGCTGCAGGGGTAGCGGGCGCTGTAGGTGCCGCTGCTCTGCTCGGGGGTGCTGGCGGGATACCAGCTCCAGGCTGTCAGGGGCTGCTGGGGGGCGTCGGGTCGGGAGTCGTCTCGCAGGGGAGCGGTGGCCAGGGCATGGGCCTTGCTCTCGTGGCCGTTGTGCTCGAAAAGGGCGAACTGGCAGTCGGGCAGGGTGCCGAACCAGTGCTCACCGCCATCGAGGTGCCAAAGATTGAAGGCGCCATCGGGGCCGCGGCCGATGCAGCCGGCGCCGAACCCCCCTAGGGGTGCCCCGTGGTTGGGCCCGTCGTCGAGATTGCTGGCGTAGCGCACCGTGTAGGGCCGCTCCCAGCCCAGGCCGATCGGCCGTTGCCAGGTGGCACCTGGCTCTTCCGACCCTGGCCTGCCGCGGCGACGGAGGGGGAGACCAGGGAGGCCGAAGGGCACGGGGCTCGGGCGGATGATGTCAGCTTGTCAGAAACGGGGCGTTGGCTGGTCGGGCGATCGGACAGGAGTGCAGGGGGCGCTTGGTTCACGTCTGCCATCGCCAACACGCCAGTTGTTTCAATCCCCCACCGAGAGCGCCAATCGAGGCGATTGAGATCGGGCGGAAACGGGGCTGCAACGTTGTTGCGGCTTTCTTGCCCTGGTCCGGTAAAGTTTATCTACATCGCCCCTCGTGTGGTTTGCAATGATTTTGAGAAGGATCCTTGTGGGTAAGTGAATAATTAAATTGGCCAATCATCTAAAATTAACTCAAATAACTTCCCTTCTCTTCCAATGAGCCGTCAGCGACATCGGCATCCCCTAGAGCCACCCGTTCCCCTGCTTGGGGTTGTCTGGGGTTTCTTCTGTGAGCCCCTGAGGCATTCAGCACCCCAGCGCGGCGGAGCTTATCGACCGGAGATTGATGGCTTGCGGGCTCTGGCCGTGCTCGCTGTGATTGCCAATCATCTGAATCAAGCGGTTGCTCGGGAAGGCTTTCTTTCCCCATCATTTGTCCTGTTGGTCAGGAATTCTGCTCTACCTACAGCGGTAGCCAGAGAATCTTCAGCGACAGCAATCACCTCACTGATTCCGGTGCCCTGAAGCTCTATCCATCCTTCCGAACTTTTCTGGCCCGTATCGATGCCGGATCACCCCATGGTTCTTCTTCGCCCATCCCTTCCAGCAGCTCTCGCTGAGCCGCTGTTGCTGCCGGGTTCGGCTCGAGCTGATCCAGCCCGATTTCCTGCTCGATCAGGGCATCGATCGTGATGGCCGTGCGCACCAAAGCCTGATAGCGCCTGACCAGTCGTTGGTTGCGCTCAAGCCACCCACCCTGGCCCCCCGTTTCCCTTCCATGGCTGAGCCTGATGGAGTGATCCTCCTCCAGAAGTCCCAGTTCCTCCTGGCCGCCCAACAGCGCCAGCACAAGGGCATGGATGCGCGTACGGCGGTCCGTCATGGGACAGGCAGGAAACGGTGTCGACTTGGCTGTGCCACGGTTCATCATCATGGCGAGTGAACCGGTGCCGGAGCAGGAGTCCGCAGTCCTTGAGGTGGTCGGCACCGATGCCGGTGGCCTGGAGGGTCTGTCGCTCCTCTGGCGGCGGCGTCTGCGCCAGGTGGATCTGGTGGCTGCGCCCCAGCGTCTGCTGGATCCCCTGCGTTGCTGGGTGAACGGGACCCCAGGATCCACCCCCGAGCTGATCCCCACCGACCGCCCGGATGAGCTGATCGCCCGCCTGCGCCCAGCTCTGGCCGAAGGCAAGCAGGTGGTGGTGCTGGCCAGCGGCGACCCCCTCTGGTTTGGGATCGGCCGGCTGCTGCTGCAGGCCTTCCCCACCGGGCAACTGCGCTTCCACCCGGCCCCCACGTCCCTGCAGCTGGCCTTCGCCCGCATCGGCCGCCCCTGGCAGGACGCCAGCTGGCTGAGCCTCCATGGGCGCGACCCCGAACCGTTGGCCGCCGAACTGCAGCGCCGCCCCGCTGCCCTGGCGGTGCTCTGCGATCCCGGTGCCGGCGGCGCCGAGTCTGTGCGGCGGATCCTCAGGGCCTCTGGCCTGGAGGCGGCCTACGGCTGCTGGCTCTGTGAGCGGCTGGGTCATCCCCAGGAGCGGGTGCTGCGCCTCGCGCCAGATCAGCCCACCCCCATGGACCTTGATCCGCTTCACCTCGTGCTGCTGGTGGCCGAAACCCCCGCCGCCCCGGATCCGGCCCGTCTGCCCCTGTTCGGCATCGACGATGGCCTCTGGCTTCAGCACCCTGACCAGCCGGGCCTGATGACCAAACGGGAGGTGCGCATCCAGTTGCTGGCCGATCTCGACCTGCCGGCTGAGGGGGTGCTGTGGGATCTCGGAGCGGGTGTGGGATCGGTGGGCCTGGAGGCGCTGCGGCTGCGGCCGGAGTTGCGCCTCTGGGCGGTGGAGCGCCGGGCCGGGGCGGCGGCCCTGCTGGCGGCCAATGCGGCCCGGCTCTCGGTAGAGCCCGCTGGCCTGGTCGAGGCTGCCGCTCCCGCTGCCCTGGCCCAGCTGCCTGATCCGGATCGGGTGCTGATCGGCGGTGGTGGCCGGGACCGTCGCGCCGTGTTGGAGGCGGTGCTGCAGCGGCTCCGACCGGCCGGGGTGGTGGTGGTGCCCCTGGCCACCCTCGAAGCATTGGCCGAGCTGCGGCCGTTGCTCGAGACCGCAGGCCTCCAGGTGGCGATCCGGCAGCTGCAGGTGTGGCGCGGGACCCCCCTGGGGGACGGCACCCGCTTGGCCCCTCTCAATCCGGTGCTGGTGCTGTCGGGCCGAAGGACCTGAGCAGTTCCACCCGCAGGGGCGAACCCACCCTCAGGCCGAGTTGGCTGGACTGGCCGGCCGCCAGTTCGAGCACCCCATCCACCGGCTCAGCTGGCCCGTAGCTGGGGCAGGGCAGCCGCATGCACGGGGCTGCGGCGGGCTCGATGGCGATCACGCGACCGTTGCGCACGAACACCATGTCGAGGGGCTCGGGGGTGCGGTGCATCCAGAAGCGGGCCACCTGGGCGGGGCGGTAGGGGAACCACATGCCCCGGCCTGCCGGCAGCGGCGGCCGCAGCTGCAGGCCCAGGCTGTATTGGTGCCAGGTGCGGGGCACCTCCAGCGCCACGCAGTCCGGCTTGACGGTGGGGTGGGCGTCCGGGCCCGCGGTGGCTGTGGTGCGCCGCGGTCCCTTTGGGAGAGAAGCACCCGGCGGGTCGCCGGCAGGGCACCAGCGGGCCTCAATGGGCAGGTGCTGGGGTGGAGCGCTGGGTTGATCACCTCGGGCGGCCAGAACCGGAACCAGCAGACCCGGAACCAGTAGGGCCGGAATCACCCGAACCGCGTCGATCGAACCCCTTCCAAAGGACCGGGGGGCTTCACGGACAGTGGATCCGATAGGGGTGCTCAGCATCGGGCTTGGCATGGGGATCACGGCGTTGCTCGGCGGGATGGGATTGAGGCGCACCGGCTTTCCCTTTTCCAGTACTTCAGGGCCCTACCTCACTCTTCATGGCAGTACCCCAGCTTCCCGCTCCGGCAGCCTCTCCCCGAGGCAGTAGCCCTGGCCCCGCACCGTATTGATCAGGCGCCGTTCGCCGCCTTCCTCGAGCTTCTGGCGGAGGTAACGCACGTAGACCTCGATCACGTTGCTGGCGGCGGCCGTTTCCCCCCGCCAGACCTCCTTCAGGATCCGCTCGCGGCTCACCACCCGTCCCCGTTCCCGCAGCAGGAGCAGCAGCAGGTCGAACTCCCGGGTGGTGAGGGCCACGGTCCGCTTTCCCCGCTGCACCAGCCGCGAGGCGGGAGTCACCACTAGGTCGGCCCACTGGAGCCGCTCGGTGATCGGTTCCGCCACGGGGCCGGGGCCGCGGCTCAGACCCAGGTGCAGCCTCAGCCGGGTGAGCAGGTCACTGGCTCCTACGGAGGTGAGCCAGTAGTCGTCGGCGCCGCTGGCCAGGCAGCGGATCCTTCCCTCCACGCTGTCGTTGGCGATGCCCAGCAGCAGAGGCACCCCGGAGAAGCGTTGGCGCAGCCGGGCGATCTCCCCTTCCTGATCAGGGGCCACGATCACCGCCTGGGGCTGGGGGCAGGCGCCCGATTCCTCGGGCTTCAGCGCCATCGGCCGATGGCCGGAAAGTTCGAGACGGGGTGCCAGGGCTTCGGCTTGGCCGCCGACCAGCAGCACAATCGACCCGGCCTCCGGCCTGGCGCGCCGTCCCCATCCCGGAGCATTGGCCGCCGTCATGACGGCTCCTGGCCATTGCCCGGCTTGGCCACATGGGGCAGCCCCCAGCCCAACTTGTTGCGCAGCACCTGGAAGAATTCATGGTCGGCCAGGCGCACGAAGCGCACCGGGTGTTCGCTGCGCCGCACCAGCACCCGATCCTCGGGCCATACGTAGCAGCCGGCGCTGCCGTCCACCACCATCATCAGCCGCTCGGGCGTGGCCGGAAACACCGTGACCGGCTCCCGGTCGCTGAACACCAGGGCCCGCGAGGCCAGGGAGTGGGCCGCGATCGGCGTGAGTTGCAGCACCGGGCAGTCGGGCGTGATCACCGGACCGCCGGCGCTGAGGGCATAGGCCGTGGAGCCGGTCGGGCTGGAGAGGATCACCCCGTCGGCGGCGATGTCCACCGGGGCATGGCGGCCGATCGCGATCTCGAAGTGGCACATGCTGGTGAGCGGCTCGCGGTGGAGGGCCATCTCGTTGAGGCAGAGCACCTCCCAGCGACGCTGCTCGCCCCGCATCACGCTCACCACCAGCATCGAGCGTTCCTCCACGGTCCATTCGCCGGCGATCACCTGGTCGAGCACACCCTCCAGGTCCTTGAGGTAGGCCTCGGCCAGGAAGCCCAGGTGGCCCGTGTTGATCGTGAGGATCGGCACGCCGATCGGTGCCGTCTGGCGAGCGGCCGAGAGCACGGTTCCGTCGCCTCCCAGCACCAGAGCCAAGGGCATGGAGGCATCAAAGCTGGCCGGCACGCAAGCGGTGTAGCCCTTGGCGCGCAGGTGCTGATCGGGATTGGCGAAGCCCACCACACCGCCAGCACTGCTCACACGCACCACCTCCATGCCGGCTGCCACGAGCCGCGCTTCGATGGTGGCGGCTGTGGCCAGGGCCAGGGCCTTGCCGTCGTTGACGATCAGGCCGACGCGGGACAGCAAGGGAAAGTTTGACGGTCTGAACATCCTATCTGCAGCCACCCGTGAAACAGGGTCACTGAATGCGCAGCTGGCTCAGCACAGCCGCCATCGCGTGACGGAAACCGGCAGGATCGATGGTGAACGATTCACTGTCATCTCCTATCTCACTGTGGCTGGCAAGTGTGCCAATCTGGATATAGTGATGACCAAGCATTTTGGCCAGTTCACGGAAGCAGGTCGATCCGTTTGGTGGCGGCGTGATTTCAACGGCATATCCGCCCGCCGGCATCCAGGTCATGTTGGCGAGCCCGGCGCCATGGACGCCGATGATGGCCTTCATGCCGGCGAACATCCTGACCTGATCGCTGAACGGGAGCCCGGCGGTGTCGATGATCTGGATGCCGAGCTCTCGGCAGATCGAGAGCATGGCCTGTTCGTTGGACAGGACCCTGGGGTTGTTGACCGCCCTTCTGAAGATGCAGGCGACTGGTATGCCCCGGTCATTCTGGATTGCGGGGACGTTGCAGGCCGCATGCATGCGACTGCGGAGCCTCTCCAGACCTCCCGCCGTGGCTGCGGCGCCCTCAACGACGTGCAGGGATGGATAGTGAGTCCGGCCCATGCCTGCGGTGGGCAGACTCCCTGTCTCAAGGCCCAGCAGCTGGAGCGAGGTCAACGTGAAGCCAGGTGACGACATGGGTGACGGCAGCAAGATGCGGCCCCCGTAGCCAGCTTCGATCAGCGTGATGGCCTTTGGCAGGCAATAGACAACCCAATGGTAATAGTTGCCAAACCAGTGATCAAGGATCCAGGCCCCTGATTCAGCCTCGCTCTCCGCTGGGCGCAGGGCCTCCTCCGAGAGCATGCCGATTTCGTAGTCCGTGCCGCTGAGGCGGACGAAGCGTTGGCGCGGATCCACAAAGGCGAAGGCATGGGATGGTCCCGGCTTGATCCACCCGAGCAGATCCACGGGGCCGATGTCGGCAACGCTGATTGTTTTGCCGTCGCCGCAGCGATGAATGATGTGCGGTTTTCTGCCGCTGATCGACAGCAGCCTCTGCACGGATGTCTGGGGCTTGCGGGCTTCGATGATTTTTTGTTTGATGCGTGAAAGCAGTGACATCAGGGACATCAGGCGATCTACCACTAAGCGCCGAAGTGCATTTTTGCAGTATACGATGAGCCGTCATGGGCCAACTCCATATCCGCGGTTGCGCGCTTGTTTCGTTAGGCAAAGCCATGGAAACCCCCAGCGACTGATCTCGTCCCGGCGGCTCCAGCCCGCCTCTGGCCGAGACGGGATCGCCACCGCGATGGTGGCCCAGGCCTGTCTGGGGTGACGGGTTGGAGTGCGATCGCTTCCGGTGCAGGAGCTGCGCAGCTTCGGGTGGCGAGCACCGCAGGGCCGGGGGATGGGCGAATGGCGGCCGCGCTGCGCCGGGCAAGGAGGCGTGCCTGCCCGGCGGCGTCAGGCGCCCCGGGGCCGATGTGCCACAACCTCGGTTCAGAACTGTTCGAGGAAGCGCAAATCACTGGTATACAGCCGGCGAATGTCATCGATGCCGTGGCGCACCATGCAAAAGCGCTCCACTCCTAGCCCCGCCGCGAAGCCGCTCCAGCGTTCCGGATCGATCCCCAGTCCCTCGAGCACGGCCGGATCCACCATCCCGCAGCCCATCACCTCCAACCAGCGGCCCCGCCACCGCACATCCACCTCGGCGGAGGGTTCGGTGAAGGGGAAGTAGCTGGCGCGGAAGCGCACCGGCAGGTCCCCGAAGAAACGCTGCAGGAAGGTGGTCACCGTGCCGCGCAGGTGGCTGAAGTCGAGTCCCTCATCGAGGGCGAGCACCTCCACCTGATGGAACACCGGCGAGTGGGTGGCGTCCACCGCGTCGCGGCGGTACACCCGCCCGGGGGCCACGATGCGCACCGGCGGCGGATTGGCCTCCAGATGGCGGATCTGAACCGGCGAGGTGTGGGTCCGCAGCAGGCGCTCACCACCATCGGCTCCTGGCGCCAGATAGAAGGTGTCCTGCATGTCCCGGGCCGGGTGATGGGGAGGGATGTTCAGGGCGGTGAAGTTGTAGTGATCGCTTTCCACCTCCGGCCCTTCGGACACCCGGTAGCCCAGGCCCGCGAAGATGTCGAGGATCTCCTCCACCGTGGCCTGTAGGGGATGGCGGTGGCCCGGCGGCACATAGCGGCAGGGGGCCGTGACATCAAGCGTCTCGCGGGCGATGCGATCCGCCAAGGCCGAGGACTGGAGCTGGTGGAGTCGCTCCCCCAGCAGACTCTGAACCTGCTCCTTGAGCACATTCGCCCGCTGTCCCACCTGAGGCCGCTCCTCGCCCGGAAGGCGCCCCATCGCCCCGAGAACCCCGGAGAGGCGCCCCTTCTTGCCCAATAAATCCACCCGCAGCTGCTCCAGCTCGGCCGGGTCGGCAGCGGCACCGATCGCGGCGGCCGCCTCCGCTTCAAGGGCCTGAAGCTGGTCGGTGAGCTGCTGGAGGGTGATCGTGGCGCTCACGGCGGCGGTGACTGCGGAAGGAGGAAGAGCGACTGTAGGCAGTGCCCGGCTGGTGGTCGCCGCCGGGCCCCCGGTGTCCTCCTCAGCGGGCTTGCACGCGTGGGAATCACCGCGGTTGGAATCACCGGGGGTGGCCATTCGGGCAGCGGCCCGCCGGAGGGTGCGGCCCTGCTCTGCGCAAGAGGTCGGGTACAGGCCAGCACGAGGCCAGGAAGGGCAGGAACGAGGAGGCAATCTGTGGCGCAGGCCCTGGATGCGCTTCGCCCTAGGGAAGCCGGCCGGCTGCAGCCCACGGCACCCCGGTGACCGAAGGCTCCGTGGCAGCCTGATCGCCAGAGCCCCACCCGCCATGGCCCCCCTCCGGATCCTGATCTGCAACGACGACGGGGTCTTCGCCGCCGGTATCCAGGCCCTGGCGGCCGAGGCCGCCGCTCGGGGTCATCAGGTCACCGTGGTTTGTCCCGACCAGGAACGCTCTGCCACGGGCCATGGCCTCACGCTCCAGACCCCCCTGAGGGCCGAGCGGGCCGACCAGCTCTTCGCCCCGGGTGTGACGGCCTGGGCCTGCAGCGGCACCCCCTCCGACTGTGTGAAGCTCGGTCTGTTCCGGCTGCTGGAGGAGCCCCCCCAGCTGGTGCTCTCGGGCATCAACCACGGTCCGAATCTGGGCACGGACGTGCTGTATTCCGGCACCGTGAGTGCCGCGATGGAGGGCACGATCGAGGGCTATCCCGCCCTGGCGGTGAGCTCTGCCGACTTCAAGTGGCGCCAGTTCGGCCCCGCCGCTCGTCTCGCCCTGGACGTGGCCGAAGGGATGGTGGCGGCAGGCTGGCGCGAGGGCATGCTGCTCAACCTGAACGTGCCGCCCCTGCCGACCGAGGCTATCGGCCCCCTGCGCTGGTGCCGCACCGCCGTGCGCCGCTACACCGATCAGTTCGACCGGCGCGAGGATCCCCGTGGCCGCACGTATTACTGGCTGGCCGGCGAGGTGGTGGACGACCTGGATGCCGCCGTGGCGGGCCCCGCCGACTGGCCCACCGATGTGGCCTGGATCGCTGCGGGGGGAGCTTCGCTCACGCCGTTGCAGCCCGAACTGTTCTGGCGGGGTGCCACGGACAACCTGCCCAATTCGGCTGCCCTCACCGCTGGCCCGGGGCCCGCGTGATCGTTCCAGGACTGCCATTCGCCCTCAACGGAGCCACGCCCGTCCGGGTTGCCACGCCGCTCACCTCTCCTGGCCGATCCTGGCCCTCGCCTCGTTGATCGGACCATCGGCCGGTGGACCGCAGCAGGAGCCCCCTCAACCCCTGCGGTGGACCCGCTGCAGCATCCACAGGGTGAACGTCAGGCCGATCAGATGGGCGAAGAGCACCTGGGTGTTGCTCAGCACTGAGAGCATCTCGATTGAGGTGATCGGGAAGGTGCTGATCGGTCCCTGACTTCCCTGATAGGCCATTGGGCCGAATAGCCCCGGAGCCTGCATCGAGGCCTGCAGGAAAAGGCTCCCGGCCAGGGCCTGGTAGCCCACGGCGGCGATCGTGAGGCCGGCCAGATCGACCAGCAGCCCGCGCTTGATCAGGCGGCTGGTTTCGCCGCGGCTGGGGCGCACCGGACTGGCCAGGGCCCGGCCGCAGCGGATCACCAGCCAGCACTGCCAGAGGCTCCAGGCGAGCAGCAGGAAGGAGAGCGTGGTGAAGGAGAGTCCAGGGCCCAAACCCACGGCCCGCTGAGCATTGGAGGCCACCCGGGCACCGATGCTGTTGAACAGCAGCACCCCCACCACCACCACCGCCAGGGCCAGTTGGGTCCAGAAGCGCACCCAGCCCACATTGCGGAGGGCGCCAGAGATGCGCTGCAGATCCACTGGATCGGCCATGGGTCGTGCTGCTCGCAGAGGTTCCAAACTTGCCATGGGAGGATCCCAACGGCGAGCGCCCGGTCCTGAATCCCCTGTCCATCCCGCTGCACATCCCGGATCAGGCCCTGCGCCCCACAGCCATTGCTCTGGGCAGTTTCGATGGTCTGCACCGGGGCCATCGTCGCGTGATTGAGGCGATCACCGCCATCACACCGGACGTCCCGGAAAGTGGGCTCGGCCCTGGGGAGCACGGCGACTGTTCCGGCGGTATTGAGGTGCCCACCGTGGTCAGTTTCTGGCCCCATCCGCGCGAGGTGCTCCATGGTGAAACGCGCCTGCGGCTCGACCTGCCGGAGGAGAAGCTGGAACTGCTGGAGCCCCTGGGCATCCGCCAGTTGGTGATGGTGCCCTTCACCCGCGCCCTGGCGGCCCTCTCGCCGGATTCCTTCGTGGCGGAGGTGCTGGTGGGGCAGCTCCAGGCGCGCCGGGTGGCGGTGGGTGAGAACTTCCGCTTCGGCGCCGGCCGCTGCGGCGACGCGGCCGATCTGGCGCGAATCGGAGCCGCCTGCGGCGTTGCGGTGTCGGTGGTACCGCTGCTTTTCGAAGCGGGCGAGCGGGTGAGCAGCAGCCGGATCCGGCGGGCCCTAGCCGCCGCTGATCTGGCGGAGGCCGAACGGCTGCTCGAGCGGTCCTACCGGTTCCGTGGCCTGGTGGTGCCGGGCCGAGGGCTCGGCCGGGGCCTCGGTTGGCCCACGGCCAATCTCCAGGTGGATGGCCGCAAGTTTCTCCCCCGGGAGGGCGTCTACGCGGTGCTGGCCTGGTCCGGCGAGGTCCATGGCGCCGGCATGCCCGCTGTGATGAATCTGGGCCCCCAGCCCACCGTGGACCCGCTCGCACCCTCTGCCGTGGAGGTGCATCTGCTCGATCGGGAGATCGACTTGGCCGGTGCGCAGCTCATCGTTCAGCCCGTGCGGTACCTTCGCAGCCAGGAGCGGTTCGCCGGCCTCGATGAACTGGCAACGCGCATCGCCGCAGATGCCAGGGAGGCCGCTGCGATCCTGGATCCCATTTGAGGATGGGATCGTTCCCGGTGAGAGGGAGTCGGGTCGATCCTCATCAAGGTGAGGCCCATCAAGATGAGGCCCATCAAGATGAGGCTGATCCGACTGATCGGTGGGGTCAGCCCGGAGTGGCGTAGGCGTGGCGAAGGCCCCAGCTGATGAACAGCGCAATCAGACCCATGAGCAGAATGCCGGAGACAAGCACCAGCAGAGGATTCTCTTCACTGCCGCTGCCCGGATCGTTGACCATGGGGCCCTCTGGGATGGTTACAGCCTAGGCAACGCTCCACCCTCCACCACCGCATCCCGAGTGCCGATTTCCCCGCCGACCACCATTCCCTCCCCGGTTCCAGGCGGTGATGGGGCTGGGCCCGCCCAGCTGCCCGACGGGAGCGCGGCGGCGGGCCCATTTAGGCCTCCCGACCTCCAGCCGATCGAGCGACTGCTGGATGCCAATCTCGATCGGGCCCGGGAGGGCCTGCGGGTTCTCGAGGACTGGGCCCGCTTCGGGCTCGATCGCCCCGATCTGGTAGCGCGCAGCAAGGACCTGCGCCAACGGCTGGGGCTGCTCCACCGAGACTCCTACAAATGGGCCCGGCACAGCGCCACCGATTCGGCCGCTGGCCTCACCCATCCGGCCCAGTCCGTACGCAGCTCTCCGGATCAGATCGTGGCGGCCAATGCTGCCCGGGTGCAGGAGGCCTTGCGGGTGCTTGAGGAATTCGGGCGGGGCATCGATCCCCCCCTGGCGGAGGAGGCGGCCCGCTGCCGTTACCGCCTCTACGACCTGGAGGTGGATCTGCTTCGCACCCATCGCGATGGCGACGGACGTCGTTCCCTGCTGGGGCGTTGTTCCCTATATCTGATCGTGGGCGCCGGATCGCGGGATGTCGTGGCAGGGGCCCTAGCGGCCGGGGTGCGGATTGTGCAATACCGCTCCAAGGCGGCCGATCCCCTCGACGATCGCCAGCGGCTCCTCGAAGCCCAGGAGCTGCGGCGGCTCTGCCATAGCTATGGAGCCCTGTTCCTGGTCAATGATCGGGTCGACCTGGCCTTAGCCGTGGAGGCCGATGGCGTGCATCTGGGCCAGGGTGATCTGCCCCTGCCAGTGGCTAGGCGGCTGCTGGGGCCGGATCGGCTGGTCGGCAGTAGCACCCACGCTCTCGACCAGCTCCATCGCGCCGTGGCCGAAGGCTGCGACTACGTGGGGGTGGGGCCGGTCAACGCCACCCCCACCAAACCGGGTCGGGAGCCGGTCGGCCTGGCTTACGTGGCGGCCGCGGCGTCCGCTTGCCCGGTTCCCTTCTTCGCGATCGGCGGCATCAACCTGGCCAACCTGGGCGCCGTGGTCGCCGCCGGCGCCCGCCGGGTGGCGGTGGTGCGGGCGATCACGGCAGCTCCGGACCCGCAGGCGGCCAGCGCCGCCCTGCTGGAGGGCCTGGCGAGGGTTGATGGCTGAGTCGATCACGCTGCGGGTCAACGGGGAGGAACGGATCGCACCGGCCGGCCTGTGCCTCGATCGGCTGCTGGAGGCCCTCGGCTATCAGCCCCGGCTGGTGGTGGTGGAGTTCAACGGATCCATCCTGTCCCGCCAGAACTGGCCTTCACAGCCGGTGGTGGAATCCGATGTGCTGGAAGTGGTCACCATCGTGGGGGGTGGTTCCTAGATTCCGCTTATCCCTCGGCGCCATCCATGGCTCCTCGACAGTTACCCCCGTTCCTGCGTCCCGCGCTGCGGCGCCTGACCGGTTTCGTGCTTATCCCGGTTTTGATGGCCGCCCTGCTTGCCGCCGCACCAACCCCCGCCCAGGCCGCCAGTGGGGGCCGCATCGGTGGCGGCAGTTTCCGTTCGGCTCCTTCCGCGCCCCGTAACTACGGCGGCGGCGGTGGCGGCTCCTATCGCGGTGGTTATCGCGGTGGTTACGGCGGTGGCGGTGGTTATTACGGTGGCGGCGGTTACTACGGCGGTGGTGGCTACTACGGCGGCGGCGGCTTTGGTGTGCCGTTCGTGGTGCCGATCTTCGGATTCGGAGGCGGTCTGCTCGGCTTGCTGGTGCTGATGGCCGTGGTGGGTGCCCTGCTCAATGGCCTGCGCAACGCCGGTGGCAGCCTTTCCGGTTCCGATTCCGCCGGCAGCCTCGGCGGTTCCGTGGATGGCCCGGTGGCGATCGCCGAGGTTCAGGTGGGTCTGCTGGCCTCCGCCCGCGAACTCCAGGCCGATCTGCGTCGTATGGCCGCCACGGCCGACACTTCCACCACGGCCGGTCTGCAGCGGGTGCTGCAGGAAACCAGCCTCTCCCTGTTACGCAACCCAGAACTCTGGGTTTACGCCAACGGCGAGGTTGGTCAGGTGCCCTTCGCTAGTGCCGAGTCCACCTTCAACCGCCTTGCCGTGCGGGAGCGCAGCAAGCTCGAGAGGGAGATCACCACCAATGTGGCTGGAGCGCGCAGCGCCGGGTCCTCCGTGGTGGCTGCCGGCAGTAGCGACGCGGCGAGTGATTACATCGCGGTCACGCTGTTGATCGCCAGTCGTCGAGCCCTCGACCTCAAGGGCACGGATACGGCTGAGGCGCTTCGCGAAACCCTCCAGCGTCTTGCCTCGGTGGGTGTAGAGGATCTCCTGGCCCTCGAGGTGATCTGGCAGCCCGAGGGGGTGGGCGAGGTCCTCACCGCCGACCAGTTGCTGGGGGCCTACCCCGAACTCCAGCATCTCTGAACCGCGCTGCCCTTCCCCGGGCAGCCCACTCCCTCCCGCAGGCTTCCTTGTGAGCCCTGCAGGAGGGATTTAGCTTGTGGTAGCCCTCTGCAAACTGCCACCGTTCCGCGCTGGAACGCTCGGACCGCCAGCTCACCGCACTGGGTGAAGACCCCTGCTTCTTCAGGCCAGGGAACCTTTCGAGCAAGGTCTCCTGCCCCACTCCTTGCGTCTTTGGGTGCGCAGCGTTCTCAAGATTCGATCAGCAGCCTGGATCAGCGCTGCACAGGCCCCATGGCTGAGGACCCGAGGATGCGCAGGGCCGCCATCGCGGCTCCGTAGCCGTTGTCGATGTTCACCACGGTGAGTCCCGGCGCGCAGCTCGCGAGCATCCCCTGCAGGGCCGCCTGTCCTCCGGCGCTTACCCCATAGCCCACCGAAACCGGCACTCCGATCACCGGTTGGGGCAACAGGCCGGCCAGCACGGTGGGCAGGGCGCCCTCCATACCGGCACAGGCGATTAGCAGCGGAGCCCGCTTGATGCGATCCAGCTGGCCGAGCAGGCGATGCAGTCCGGCCACGCCCACATCCAGCACCAGATCGCTGGCGATCCCGTGGCAGGCCAGGGCCAGGCTGGCTTCGCTCGCTACGATCAAGTCGCTGCTACCCCCGGCCACGATCGCCACCGCTGCCCGTTCGGGATCAGCCTGGGGCAATGGAGCTGAGCAGATGCAGCGGCCGTCCGGGTGATAGCACCAGGTCGTGGGGTCATGCCCCCTGGCTGCCAGGCCCGTGAGTACCGCCTCGGCCTTGGAGTGAACCACCCGGGTCACCAGGCCGACCTGGCCGGCTTGGTGCAAACCCTCCAGGGCCGCCGCGATCTGCCCGGCACTCTTGTGTTCGCCCCAGATCGCCTCCACCATTCCCAGGCGGCTGCGGCGCTCTAAGTCGAGGCGGAGGTCGAGGCGGGGCTTGGTGGGTTCCGGGGGTGGGGTCATGGCCGCTGCAACAGGGCTACCGCATGGCAGGCGATGCCCTCTTCCCGCCCGGTGGCATCGAGACGTTCATTGGTGGTGGCCTTCACCCCCACCCGATCGGGCTCCACCCCAAGCCGGCTGGCGATGGCCGCCTGCATCGCCGCGATGTGGGGCCGAAGTTTTGGCTGCTCCGCCACCACCACCGCATCCACATTCACCACATCCCAGCCCCGCTCCCGGATCAGGCCCATCACCCGCTCCAGCAGCTCCAGGCTGTCGGCCCCTTTCCAGCGGGGATCGTCCGGGGGGAAGTAGCGGCCGATGTCGCCGAGGCCCAGGGCCCCCAGCAGGGCATCCATCAGGGCGTGCACCAGCACGTCGGCATCGCTGTGGCCATCGAGGCCCAGCCCGGCCGGATGCTCCAGCCGCTGCCCCCCAAGGATCAGGGGCCGACCGCTCACCAGGCGATGAATGTCATAGCCGTTGCCGATCCGCAGCTGCATGCTGTCCTCGCGTTGGGCCTCCGATGCTGGTTCAGTCTTCCAGCCTGGGCGCTCCGCTTCCTGCGGTCGGCTGCTAGCTGCGGCCGCGGATCCCTGCTCCTGAATCCAGCGGGCATGGAGATCGGGCCGCCGCTGGCGGGTGCGCTCCTGCTGCTGCTCGAATCGCCAGCGGGCGATCGCCCTGTGGTCGCCACTCCGCAGGATGGCTGGCACCTCCATGCCGCGGAATTCAGCCGGGCGGGTGAAATGGGGGTGCTCTAGCAACAGGCTGCTGTGACTCTCCTCCTCAAGGGAGGCTGCCGTTCCAACGGTGCCTGGCAACAGCCGCACCACCCCATTGATGATCGTGGCGGCAGGCAGCTCGCCGCCGGTGAGCACGAAGTCGCCGATCGACACCTCCTCATCGGCCAGGCTGCGGATCCGCTCGTCGAAGCCCTCGTAATGGCCGCAGAGCAACACCAGCTGCTCATAGCCGCCGGCCCAGCGCTGTAGATCCGTCTGGTGCAGCGGCTTCCCCTGGGGGCTCATCAGCAGCACCCTTCGGCGGCCCTGGCAGGGAATGGCCTCGAAGGCGGCGAACACCGGCTCCGGCTTGAGCACCATGCCCGCCCCGCCCCCGTAGGGCTCATCGTCCACCTTGCGGTAGCGGTCCGCGGCGTGGTCGCGGGGATTGTGCAGGTGCAGCGATGCGATGCCGGCCGTGAAGGAACGGCCGATCACCCCGAGGCTGAGCAGGGGGGCGAAGGACTCGGGGGCCAGGCTCACCACATCCAGACGCATCACGGCGCGGGGCGGCTGACGCGGCGGATCTCGGAGCTGAAGCTGGCACGGGAAGGGCTGCCGTCTCGGCCGCGCTCCACGCTGCTCCGCAGGCGCAGGTTGGGCTTGGTGAACCAGATCCGCTCCCGCACCACGGAGTCGGCCCCGTTCTGGGCGAGCTCCAGGCTGCCGTCGCTCCAGAGTTGCCAGGTGCCATGGCTGAGCGCGTTGCCGGCCTGATCCTGGCGCTCAAAACCGCCCCCCGCTTGGAAGTGCAAGCGCTGCGGTGTGGCCGCTCGGCTATCAAGCGCCGGGGGCGTCACCTGCAACGCCCCCGGTTCGTGCGGTTCCCCCGGCTCCAGATAGGCCACGAGCAGGGCCCCGCGGGCACTGTCGTGCCACTGTTCCTGGGGTTCGGATGCCGTCGGGCCGGGATCGTCGCCGCCAAAGGGCCCCTGGCTAGCTGGCCCCGCCGATGCCTCCAGCTCGGCCCCGGCAGGAGGCGTTGGGTTGGCATCGTCATTCCCGGTGTTCTGAAGCTCGAAGCGGCTGCGCACCGTGAGCCACTCACCGTCACAGAGCCGGAGAAAACTCGCCAAGTCGGAGGGGGGAAACTCGCTCAATCTGATCGCCATGCACCGGCTCATCCTCTCAGCCGCCCTTCTTCAATGCATCGCTCAGCCGTCTGGCCTGGGCCGCCATGTCTGGGCCAGCGAAACAATCGCTCGGCTCGTCAGTCGCCCGTGTAGCCCAGTTCGGCTAGGCGGGAGGCACTGCGCCGCCAGTGCGGCACCACCTTTACGAAGAGTTCCAGGTAGACGGGCCCGTCGAATACCTTCTGCATCTGCAGCCGGGCGCCCTTTCCGATCTCCCGCAGCATGCTGCCGCCCTTGCCGATCAGGATCGCCTTCTGGCTGCTGCGCTCCACCACCACCGTCGCCAGCACCGCCGTCCGGGGCCCATCCTCAACAATCCGCTCCACCCTTACCGCCACCGAATGGGGCACCTCCTCCCGGGTGTGATGCAACACCTGCTCCCGGATCAGCTCGGCCAGGAGCAACTGTTCCGGCTGGTCGCTCACGGCATCGGCCGGATAGAGGTGGGGTCCTGCGGGCAGATCTGCCGCCAGGCTCCGCACCAGTTCGGCGGTGCCTTCCCCGGTGAGGGCACTCACCGGATGGAGGGGCCAGGGGAGGCCGGATTCGCCTTCGCCGCCGGCCAGCAGCTCCCGGTAGGAGTCCGCCAGTTCCACAGCCCGTCCGGGTTCCACCAGATCGTGCTTATTGAGGGCCAGATGCACCGGCAGGTTGCCCTGGCGTAGCAGCTCCACGATGTAGGCGTCGCCCCGTCCCGCTGGCTGGCTGCCATCCACCAGCAACAGCACCACATCCACCTCGCCGATCGCCCCGCGGGCGCTCCGCACCAGGCGCTCGCCCAGCAGGTGGTGGGGCTTGTGGATGCCGGGCGTGTCCAGCAGCACCAACTGGGCCGAGGGCGTGGTGAGAATCGCCCTCAGCCGGTTGCGGGTGGTCTGGGCTACGGGAGAGGTGATGGCCACCTTTTCCCCCACCAGCTGGTTGAGCAGGGTGGACTTGCCCACATTGGGGCGACCAATCAGGGCAACGAAGCCGGATCGGAACCCATCAGGACTGACCGGCAGGGCCTGGGAAATCTCCATGCAGCAAGCCTGGCAGCTAGCGCTCCCCCCGGGACCGTCGCATGGCAGCCGGTGGCGCCACTTCATAGGCTGGAAACCTATCCGCTGGGGGCTAAGCCGCATGACTGCCGATTCCGGAGCCTCTGCTCCCACGTTCCCCCAGGCGATGGAGCAAGCCGCCCAGGGGCTTGCTCTCTGGGAGGCCGGCGAGCTAAGTGATGAGGTGCTCGCCGATCAGGTGGCCCACCTGGTGAACAGCCGTGATGGTGCGCGAGGTTTTTTCGTGGTGAGCCTCAGCAGCGACAGTGCCTTAATGGATCGCCCCCCCGAGCCCCTGGTGCTGCAGCTGCGGCAGGCGGGCGAGGGGGTGGTGGATCTCACGGCCCGCAATCTGGCGATGTCCACGGCCATGGCGCTGCACCATCAGCGCAGCGGCGATGCCACCCAGCAGGCCCGATCGGAACGGGTTAGGGATAGGAGCACCGAGCTGTTGCGCCAGCTTGATCCGAATCTGGTCAAGCAGCGTTTGGAGGTTCTGCTGCAGGCTGCCGGCCAGGCCAGCGGCCCCGATCTCGACTTTCTCGATCGCTGGGGGTACGACCCCGAACAGCGACGGGCGATCAGCGAGGCAGTGCTGGCGGTGGCCTCGTAGCGTCTAGCGCTGGCGTCAGAGCCTCTGCCAGAGGGGTGCCTTGTTGATCACCGGCGGTGCGGGTGGCGACCAGCCCGGTGCTCGGCGAGGCCCGATTGGGAGTAAACCCCAGCCAGGGCTCGCTAAGGGTCCAAGAGGAACGGCAGACCAGGTGGGAACAGGGGGGTGTCCTGCGGTGGAGCCCTCCGCCGCCGATGAGCCAGGCGACCATAGGGGCCTGTTTGCCGCTCCAGCCACCAGAATTTCGCCGGACCAGACCGGCAGGGCCGTGGCGCAGACCAGGCCGAGGGCGAAGGCGCAGCCTTGTTGGAGCAGGGTGTTCACGGGAATCGACGCCATGCTCTCAGGGGGTGCTGGCTCCAGTCGCTGACCCTGGGGGGACTGCGCTACTGGCGGATGGAGCGGCTGCCGGCGCGGCTGCCGGCGGGGGTGGTGCCGTCACCTCGGGGGCCGGTGCGGCGGCCACGGGGGGTGGGCTTGGGGCGACTGCGGGTTCAGCGGCCGCGGGCCGGCTGTTTGTCGCTAGGGGGGCTTGGATCGGCGCGGCGGTGCTGGTTTGGATGGGGGCAGGCTGTGGCTCGTGAGGCGCCTCGGGCAGGGGCTCGAGATGGACCACAGCAGCGGTGACTCCGGCCTGTCCCGAGCTGGGCTGGCGTGACGACCATTGGCGGATTTCATCCACCACAGCCGGGTTGTCCGGTTTAGTGAGGATGTCGACGCTGCCATCCGGTTGTACCGCCAGGGGCACTGGAGTTGACTGGCGCACCCGGAGCGAGGGCACATGAACCACCCTGGCTGCCGTGACGCTGGTAGCGGCGCTCTTACTGGTGGCCAGGCCCTGGAGGGCTCGTCGCATCGGTTCCCTCCAGGCTCCGGGCAGGGGGGCGAGGGGATCACCGCTCCTTTGCCAGCGGGCCCGTTCAGCCATGGCCAGGGGAGGCATTGCGGGACTGTTGAGATCGCTCAGGCCGAGGCTGCCCCCGAGCAATTCGGCCCTGTTGAAAGTCTGGAGAAGGGGATTAGGCGAGTTCGCTGTGGTGGAGAGGCCGAGGGGGGAGTTTCCACGGCGCAGCTGAGGCTCGCCAGGGCCTGAAGCCGTGGTTGGAGTAAGGGGGGATGTGTCTGTTTGCCCGGAATTCAACATGTGGGAAGGACCGGTCGGCGCGAAGCCGGACAGGCCCGCTTCGCTCACCATGCCGGTTCGGTCGGAGGGATTCAGGGGCGACCGGGTGGCGCTCCCGAGAAGCAGACCAGTGTCTTTCAGCTTGCTAGCTGCGGTGGTCACGCCACCAGGGAGCTGAATCTGCGGGATCTCTTCCCGGGGAGAGCGGCGGCTCGCGGCTTCGGCAATCTCCCGTTGCACCCGAATCTGGGCCTGCCAGCGATCGTGCACGTCAAGAGCCAGTAGGGGTAGCCAAATGGACTGACTGACTAAGGCCCAGGCTAGGGCGCGGTTTGGGGTCGAGGGGCGGGAATGGTGATCCATGGGGTGAGGATTAAGGTGATTGTCAACTAAAATAAGGGGAACCAAGCTCGATTTCAGGCTCTATTTTAGTTGTTATTGTTATTGTCCCAATTTCTATAGAAGTTCCAAGTGTTGACTAAATTTGCGGCACTGCTTGCGGCCCCGATCGGTACGGCGATATCAGAGAAAACGTCTAAAACTTTGCCATACAAACTCGATTTCACAATGACTGTGTCGCCATTGCGAAGAGGGGGATTTTTCAGAGATAGGTTGGTGGTATCGTTGTAACTAAAGGTCTGACGCGTCGCCTTACCGTCGCGGCTGAAACGTACGAGCTCAACCTGATTTTTGTTGGCCCGCCAGCGCACCGGTCCACCGGCGCGGAAAATCGCTTCCACTAGCGGAGTGTTGGCGGGCAGACTTACAGAACCCGGTTTTTTCACCTCACCCAGAATCGTTACACTGATGGCCGTTGGGGCCAGATTTGAAGCTCCGATTTCGCGGATGTCGGCAGGCACCTCCTTGGTGAAGCCGATGATCAAGGTGTCTCCATCAAACAGCACCGGATTCTGAAGCTGATTTCCGTTGAGCAAGACTTGGCTGATATCAAGGTTGGCCTGTTTCTGGCTTCCATCGATACCAGCTTGACGCCGGAGTGTCACCTTGCGGATATCAGAGTTCACCGTGATCCCACCCGCCTGCTGAATGGCTGAAACCGGGGTGGAGAAGGGTGGCAGGGGATAGAGGCCTGGTTTTTCCACCTCACCGATGATCGAAACCTTCACCGGGCGGGGGGTGATCAGGGTGAGATAGAGCTGTGGACGTTTCAACTGCTTGCCATAAAGGCTGGACAACCAGCGGCTGGCCTGACCGATCGTGAGTCCGGTCAGCTGAACCGAACCCAGCAGGGGAAGACTGCTGGTGCCATCCGGCAAGATGCCAAAGGATCCACCGATCTCTTTCGCCGCTGGATCGAGAAAGGTGAGTTGCAGTCCATCACCGGGGCCGAGCACATAGAGATCGGCATACACCTCAGTAATGCTGAGACGTACCGGTGTCGGGTTGGAGGATCCCGTGCCCTGGCCGGGTTGGTATGGGACCTGATCCCTGGTTAGGGAAGAATCAGGGTTCGAGCCGGCCCGGGCCAGTTCAGTCGATGGGCCGCAGATCAACAACGCCACGGCGAGGGCGCCCTTTAACTGGACGTGCTGTCGGCACCGTGGCTGAGAGCCCAGCAGCCTGGTAAAGGAAAGGCTACGCCCGGGTTGGAGGCCTCGCCTGGAGTCGGGAACGGGCACGCGAAAATTCGGAACCGGCTTCGCACTCTAAGCGGGCCCCGTGGCTTCTAGAGTCCATGGGTGCCAGAACGTGAAGGGCTCTTCTTGCGTCGCATCAGGGAGTAAGGGCTTAAGATCACAGGTCTGTATTCCCTACCCGACGTGACACTTACGGGCGCCTCCCGCCAACCCCTCCCCGGCGGTAACCAGCCCGGAGCAGAGGTTTTATTGGCTGGTGCCCAGCCCGGTGCCCGGTATCAGGGATTTGATCTCGGCCTTGCACCCTCTCCACTGGCCCCAGCGGAGGGGGACGGAGGAGGGGGCATCAAGGGGTTGATCAGGACGATCAAACGACGCCAGGGTGTTTTCCTTCTCACTTTTGGCTTGGTTTCCGGGGCGCTGGCCCTGAACACTTTGCGCCAGAGGATTTTTTCGCCTGTTTATGAGGGTGGATTTCAAATCCAGATCAGCAACCCCTTTGAAATGGCGGCTTCAGGAACTGGTGAAAGCAAGCTAGAAACCATTGCTCGGCAAACCCAAAAAAATGATGTTCCCAGTCTGATTGTACTGATGAGATCCCCCCTGCTTCTAAAGCCGGTGGCTGATCGGATGGGAGTATCGATAAATGACTTGATTTCCAATCTTTCTATCGCTCCTGCCGGAAACGTTGATGAGGTTCTTAGTGTCAATCTACGTTGGCGCGATCCAGCCAAGGGACGTTTAATCTTAAATGAATTGTCTAAAGATTACACAAAATTTTCAAAGTCACAGCGAGAGTCTGCTCTAAATTCCGGTGTGGAATTTCTTGAGCAGCAAGCACCTGGGCTGCGCAACAATGTGTCCAAGCTGGAGGCACAGCTTCTTGATTTTCGTCAAAAATACAATGTTTTGGATCCTAGTGGCTTAGCTGCAAAAATCGTGTCAAATCGTGACGAATTGGTCGCAAAATCTATGTCTCTGCAAGTCCAGCACAACGAGTTAAAAAGCAAGCTCGCCTCCGTTCAGTCCGGACGCCTTAATTGGACACCCAGTGGAGCGCCGACGCCGATCGAGCAATTGGGCCGCCAAGGCACTGTGATTCCTGGAAGGAGCGATGCCAATGACAACAATGGAATAGGTTCAGGACAAGCCACTCCTAATGAGACTCTGAATGATTTTGAACAGAAGCTAGCTAATGCTCGAGCTGTGTACAAAGATGATTCCCCAATCGTTCAATCGATACTCGCCCAACGTGATGCCATTCTCCCGGTTGCTCGAAAGCAGGCCACCGATACGATCAAAGCACAATTATTTGCCAACGAATCCCAGCAGGACGAACTTAATCGGCAGATATTGCTGTTAAATGAAAACTTTAAGAGCAGCCCTTCTCTGATGAAAAAATATGAAGAGTTGGCTGCAAATCTAAAATCTGCCCGAGAAAATTATTCCAGTTACTTGATTGCTCGCGATAATTATCGTCTCCAGCGGGCCCGCTCCACCTCTCCCTGGCAAGTGATTGCCCCAGCGGAGTTTGCCGATATCCCTGTTGAACCAAACCTTCAAAGCAACTTGCTACGCGCCTTAATGCTAGGTCTAGTTTCTGGCCTGGGTGCAGCGATCCTTCGCGAGCGAACTGACAACGTATTCCATACTCCGATGGAAACGGAAAGGGAATTGCAGCTGCCGGTTCTGGGTTTAATTCCCTATCTTCCCCTTGAGCCTGGGGTGGATATCTCAACTAGTATAGCTAAGATGAGCGCTAGTGAACGTTTTGCCATTAAGGAATCACTTCGCAGTTTGTTCACCACTTTCCGCCTGCTGCGTGCCGATAGGGACATTCGCCTTGTCGGCGTGACTTCATCGACCCAAGGCGAAGGTAAATCGACAGCTGTCACCATCTTTGCTCGCACCCTTGCCGACCTTGGCCTCAAGGTTCTCGTTGTGGATGCTGATATGCGTCTCCCAATGCAGACCCGCTACCTCGGCTTGGCTAACGGGGAGGGCTTTTCAACCATTCTTACAGACTCTGCGGTGCCATTGAAGTCATTGATTCAACCGATTCAAGATAATCTTGACATCCTGCCCGCTGGGCCGAAACCGCCAGACCCAGCGAAATTGTTGAATTCAACCCGCGCCCAAGAAGTTGTCAAGGAAATTCGCGCTCTCACAGAATACGACATTGTGCTATTTGATGCTCCACCCTGTCTGATGCTCTCTGACCCGATTCTTCTTGGCGAAAAACTGGATGGGATTTTATTCCTCGTTGGTCTTGGCAAGGTCAACCGTGAATTGGCTCCACAGGCCTGTCGCCGTATCAAGGCCACCGGTGTTGATGTGTTGGGGCTGATCTGTAATCAGGTGAACTTCCCAAGCCGCCTAAATGATTATGGCTATGAATATGGATACTATTATCATTACGCTTATGCTAATGAAAGCGGTACATCTTCAAATTATGGCAAATACGGCCAAGCACTTGGAAGTTATGCCCGTGGTGTTGGTAACCTTGTGCGCGGTGGTACTGCTCCCGTTCAGCGTTACCATGATGAGGCCGTCTCTAGCGAGTTGCGCCAGTCGAATCTGAAGTCCGGTAATGCAGTTAATCAAGTCAATGGCAAGGAGTCATCAGATCATGCCAACCATCCGAAGGGATAGAATCACTGGGATAACAGATCTAACTGATTCCCATGAATGGTGGTGATTGTTTGTAGACGAAACTTCCCTTCCGATGCTGAGACAGACTCCCGATTTAAGCACTCGAGTCTAATCCTGCAGGGTTGGTCTTACATTGTTTTCATCAGCTGTTCAAGTTTATCCAAGTCGCTGAAGATTGGAGAAGCGGATGGATGGCAGAGACGCACACGTTCCAAGGCCGTGAGCACATCAACTCCCTGAAGTCTGGCCACCAAACCAACGGCGACCAAGGGTGAACGTTCCCGTCCAGCAAAACAATGCAGGTAGGTTGCCGGCTGCGATTCAATCACTGTCTCCGCTTGGAGCAGGGCCTTAGTGAGTTGCTCCGGTTTCATTAATTCTTGGCGCCGATGGTCGGGCAGGGACACCCGATCACATAGCCACGAATTAGGAGCAGGCGCAAAGATCTCTTCTTCGGGATAACAACAGCTGAATCGGCTTCTGAATCCCGCTTGTTCTAACTGCAGCCACTGCTCAGCTGTCTGGGGCATCGGACCGATCGCAAACTTGCCACTCTGGATCCAGCTGTAAATCAGTGGCCGGCTCTCCTGGGGAATTATTTGCCTGGTAGCTGGAGTGTATTGTCTTAATAGACGATCAAGTAGACCCATGGCACCGTCTTCGGAAAGTTGTAGTTGTTGTTTCAAGTTTGATGATCGGTCACAGGCTTGACTTGTTTGATTCTGATTTCAGAGCAGGTCGCAGTAACCTGAGTATGCGTAGCCATCTTGAATGTTCGGTGAATGCTGTCAAATTTTTAGTGTTTTTAGCTTGAATCAGAATGCATTCATAATTTCGATTTGACTGCAGACCAAGAATAGACTTCAATCTTCTCCACCTGGATTGATTGGCTCGGTCCACTAGTGTCGAAAGTTCTTCTCTTGTCACGCCAAATACCTCGGACGCTTGACTCTCTTGGATAAGGCAGGTTTGGATTGCTGGTTGGTTTGAAACAAGACCGATGGCAGCTGGGGGGGGGCCAGCTGACAGTTGTCTTTGTTTGAGCTGCAGCTCAGGGTGCAATGTTGACAGGAATGCAGTCTGAAAGTTTAACCGTTTGCGCGCCTTTCCCCTCATCAGTCTGAGTTCCAGTCCATCGTCAAGATAATACCCGATGACGGCTGATGTGGCGAGCTCTGCACTGCGTTTGGCTGCCAATGGTTTGAGTGGAGTTGCATGGAGGCCGGCAGCATTCAATGCTTCCGTTATCGCTTGTTGATCTAGTGGTCGGGCCTCGGGCCAGCGGGGCCAGATCAATGATTTGATGGCGGCAACGGAAGCAATCGCCGCTAAGATGGAATAGATTGCACGCAATTGTTTCTCGCTGACGATTCGATCATTCATGATGGGATGTTTGATCATGAATGACTGCAGGCAGTGGGGGAAGCTCTCGTTCTAACAATTGCATGTAGAGAATGCCGAAAACGAATACGGCAATACCTGAGAAAACTAATGATCCAATGTCGTCATGAAAGAAGCGAAATAATCCGCTGCCCTTACCATTGCCATTGGCCACGCAGAGGGCCAGGATGGCAATCCGTATCGTGTTACTTGCAAGGCCGATCACAGGAGCAAGGGTAAAAACAATAACTCGGCTGAGAACCGATCTTAGTGGAAAGGCAAGCTGGAAGATCACTGCGATGCAGACAACCTGTGCAATCATGTCTACACCATTGCATGCCGGCAAGACCTCAACTCCTCCGGTCGGCATAAGAACAGTTTTATTGCGAACAATATTCTCGAATCCTAGGATGCCAAGCCAGAAGCCACTCAGGTGTGCGGTCAAAACACTCAATGGACCATCCGGAATCAGCTTCATAACCACGTTGAATGCTGGAAGCATCAGCAAACAAAGGAGCGAGTCGCGAAATCTTCCAATCCCTTTGATAGGCTCACATAGCAGGGCTAAAGCGATGCAACCAACCAGAGGTAAGATAAAAATCATCCCATCCCAATGCAGGATGATCGATGTGCGAGCGATAACCCAACTCAGAAGCGCCGCTCCAGCGATCAAGCCGGGCCATTGAGGGTTGGGATCCAGCGTTTCTAGTTGGTCTTCAAAGCAGATCAGAGCCCCTCCCCAGATCAAGGCTGCAAACACCGTGATGTGTTCATCCTGGCTGCTTTGGAAGGCAGCTAGATTTTGAGTGGCCACAGCCGCTGTCAGCAGAAGCCATAAATTGCGGGGCGTGGCAGGTGGTATGGCCGGAATTTTGGCCTTAAGGCCTGACGGAATATGGCTGAACAGTTGAATCATGGAGCAGTAGGTAACTTGGGGGAAGCGGGGTGGGTTGTATCTGGTGCTAGTGCATTGGCCTTGGCTAGATCGATTGTTGGTTGCACCTTGATGTATTTATTGTATTCAGGAACCAGCCTCGACAGAGCCATCATTGTAGCTTGCTCATCCCATAGATCCAAGGCCTTTTCCAGGGCCTCAATCATGGGTTTTAGCTCGGAACTGCTGTGGTTGGGCTCTTTGGCCTTTCGAATCAGGGGGTGTTGGGTGGCTTCATCGCGAGCGCTGATCAGCAGTTCTTCGTAAAGTTTCTCGCCAGGCCGTAAACCTGTGTATTCAATCGCGATGTCGCCATTGGGATTCAGTTCGTCCCTGACACGAAGACCAGAAAGTTCGATCATCTGGCGTGCCAATTCAGCGATTCTCACCGGTTCTCCCATATCCAGAAGAAAGAGTTCGCCCCCCTGGGCCATGCCGGTTGCCTGAAGCACCAGTTGCACGGCTTCGGGGATCGTCATGAAGTAGCGCGTTATCGCTTGGTGGGTCACGGTGATTGGCCCTCCTTTGGAGATCTGCTCATGGAAGAGGGGGATCACTGATCCTGAAGATCCAAGAACGTTTCCGAATCTCACCATCGCCATGACCGGTTGCCGGCCAGCCAGATCTGCGGCCGCTGCCTGAATCAGCAGCTCACATACCCTCTTGCTCGCGCCCATGGCATTGGTAGGCCTGACGGCTTTGTCGGTGGAAATCAGCGTGAGACGCTCGATATCAGCCTCGATAGCTGCTTGAATCACCGATTTCGTTGCGCGGAGGTTGTTTGAGATCCCAGCGCAGAGATTGGCTTCAACCAGCGGCACATGTTTGTATGCCGCCGCATGGAAAATGGTTTGTACTCGATGCTCGCGACATATGAGTGTCAATCTGTTTGCATCTGATGCGTCGCCAAGGATTGGTCTGATTTCACTAGTTCCTTTCTGAGAGCTGAGCTCTTTGTCAATTCTGTAGAGAACGTATTCATTCAAGTCAAGCAAGAGTAGTTTTCTGGCTCCGAGTGCGAGTATTTGTCTGCACAATTCACTGCCAATCGAGCCACCAGCCCCGGTCACTAATACGCATTTCCCTTTAACGCTTTCCTGGAGGAGATGGGATAGAGGTTTGCTTGGTTCCCGACCAAGCAGATCTTCAATGAGCACCGGTTGGATGTCGCTCACGATTCGTTGCCCGTTGGCCAACTGAGCAAGGGAAGGGATCGAGAGCACCTCCAAACCGAGATGGCTGAGCTGATCGACCAGAAGTCTTTTACGCTCCCTGGATAGAGAGGGCATGGCAAGCAGAACTTTGTTTAGACCATGATCCTTGATCAGGGCATGTAGACGGGTTGGACTGTCGATTTTGAGATTCTGGAGTGTTCTTCCATGGAGCTGGGTGTCGTCATCGAGGAATCCGATAATGCGAAAGCGGCGATCACTGCGAAGGGCATTCAATAGATTCATGCCTGAATGGCCTGCCCCATAGATTAAGGTTGCATCCGTCTTATCAGCAGCAATGCGTTTGCTGCTATTGCGCTCCAACCGGCTAACCAGCACATCCCGCAGCACAATGCGGCTGCAGATCGCTCCCCCCGAGAACAACAACAGATACAAAATCCAGAAGGAACGCGGCGGTTGGGCGCCGCCCAGAAGTGTGTTCGCCATCAACAGAACCAGTACCATCACCAAGCCACGGGGGATCAAGCCGTAAAGCGAATGGCTACCGGCGTAGCGGGTGAGTCCCCGGTACCAACCGGAGAACAGCAACACGGGGAGCCCGCTGACAAGAGCCAACCAAGGTAGCCAAGGCACGGAGGCGACAGTGGTGCTCAGAGTTTCCTTCTCGTGCAGGCGGAGGGCGAAGGCTCCATAAAACGCTGCCAGGATCAGAAGACCGTCAAAGGTCACCAAATACGTGCGCCGGATCAGCACCGTATTGGCAAGCCTTGAACACAGCCAGCGACGGCTGCGGGCAGCGATTCCGGCCGGCGCATCGGAAGAAAGGGCAGGGCGCCTCGGCGGGGAATGGTTGGGTGGTGAGGTCAGCTTAGAATTCATTTTGCTGTTCTCGTTTTCTGGCGATGGGGGCAAAATGCTGGGTTGGCATTCACTCAGTCTCCAACTGCTTAAAAATCGTCATACCTGAACCATCGAGTATTTGAATTCTGAGCACTTTTTGATGCAAGCTTGACGGCTGGGTGAGTACTCGCTGCCGTGGAACCATCCAAATAATTGCGTCAGTTCAGCACTTTACCCCGCTTTCGCCTCATCCTGGAAAGAGGCGGCTTCGTTGCGCTCCATCCACAGCGCCATGAGCATTTCAGCGCCGATCAGAGGCATCAGCGTCGCAGCGCCTCCGAACGGTCGTGCCAATGCAAGGAGCATGGTGGCGACTCCATACACAAGGGTGACTTTGGCATGGGGCCAGCCTCCCCGCTGCAGCCTTTGGAACAGGTGCAGGCGGTGGGCCTGGAACACGGGCTGGCCTGCCCGCAGCCGGCGTAGCACGCAGATCAGGGCATCTCCCAGCAGCGGGAAGCCCACTAGCAGCAGGGAGATGGCCTCCCACGGACCAGGTTGCTGCAGCACCATGCCAGCAAACACCGCCCCGATCCAGGTGCTCCCTACATCACCCATGAACACCTTGGCCGGACTCCAGTTCCAGGCGAGGAAGCCCAGCAGAGCCCCGGCCACGGGCCAAAGTCCGACCGAGGCCATCAGCACGATTCCGCACAGGGCTACCAGACCGTCGAGTCCATCCATGAAGTTGATGAAGTTGATCACTGCCGTGATCGCCACCAGCACCAACGGCAGGGCCCAGATCGGCAGCGGCACGGCCGCCATTGCTACCAGCACGCCCGCCGTAGCGACCTGGGCCGCGTAGCGCCAAGCGGCAGGAAGGTCAAAGCGATCATCCAGCAGGCCGACCAGGGCCAGGGGACAGCAGATCAGGGGGATCCAGGAGCTTGTGCCTGCCCCTAGGGCGAGGCTGAGCAGGCTGCCGACCAGCACGAACACCACACCGCCGCCCCGGGGGGTGGGAATGTGGTGGGAGCTTCGGGCGTTGGGCTGATCGAGCAGCCGCCTCCGCAGCCATGGGATCAACACCCACAGCAATAGCCAAGTCAGCAATGCAGAGACCACCGTTGCGATCAGTGGGAGGCGGGGGATCGGCTGCTGCACCAGATTGGCTGCCATTGTCATGACTCTCCCAGGGAGCGGCTGGGGGGATGCCAGGCCAGCGGGGCCACGGGAAACGGTTCTGGCTCGGTGCCCAGCAGGGAGTGGACGGGGGTGAAGCCGGCCAGGTTGGCCTCCATCCTGAGCACGGCCTCAAACCCCTTGGCTGTGATCGGCAGCAGGGGGGCGGCCAGCAGGTGGAAGAGGCCCGTGGGCAGGGGCAGCAGTCGGCAACGCCCGGCTCGATCCAGCGGATCGCGCTGCCTGGCCGCCTGTTGCAGGCGTTGCAGCATGGTGGTGTAAGAAAGGATTTCATCCCCGCCGAGGGCGATGCGGAGGCTGGCCGTGTCCGCCGGCTCCCTGGCCGCGCCATCCGCCAGATGGAGGGCTGACGCGGCGAGTTGGCGGCCATGGATCGGCTGGCGCTTCCCGGTTTCAGCTGGTAGCGGCAGGAGAGGCAGCCGCCGCATCATCTGCAGCAGGCTGCTGAGATTCTGATCACCCCGGTCCCCGGCCTGCCCGTAGATCAAGGTCGGCCTCAGGATGCGGCAGGGGATGGCGGCCTTAGCGCAGGTGGCCTCCAGGCTGTCCTCGCAGCGTAGTAGCCGCTCCACCAGGCGTCGATCCTCCCGGTTGGCGGCAAAGCGCTTGGTGATCACCGAGGACGAGGAGCAGGCCACGACCGCGGCAAGCGGCAAACGCCGCCCCAGGCCGCCAAGGGAATCCTGGAGGGCGGCTAGGAATGGGGCCAGCAACCAGATCGGTGCGAAGCTCACCAGTAGCGCGTTCTGCGGCAGTGCTTCCGGGCTGGGGAGGGAGGTTCCGTTCAGGTCGATGGCGAGAAAGCGTTCGCCCGGCCAGCCCGGGGGTGGCCTCCTTCCAGCAACCACCACCGGCCTTCCGGCGGCCAGTTCCAGACAGGCGGCTCCTGTGGCGGTGGTGGCCCCGAACAGCAGGATTGGATGGGTGGTTTCCGTCATAGCTCGATTGAAGCGGTTCCAAAGCGGCTGATGATCCGTTGCCCGTAGCGCAGCAGAAAGGGCACGGGCCAGAAGGCCCCAAAGGCCCGCCGGTAAGCCCGGCGCACCTCAGCCAGGCGGCGTCGGGTCTGCTGGCCGCTCACGCCACCGTCGCCCATGTGCACCAGTTCGAGGTCGCTGCCGCACACCTCCAGATCAGGATGGGCGGAGAGCTGCAGGAAGTAGTCGAGGTCTGCGGAAAGCCGGAAGCCTTCTGCGTAGTGATTCAGTTTGGCTCTGGCACCCGGTCCGACCAGGGTGGCCTGATGGGGTGGCGTGGACCCCCAAAGCAGGGAGCGGCGGTAGGAGCGGCGCCATTGGAAGCTGGTGGCCCGGGTAGGTCTCGGTGGGACGTTGGGCTCCAGGCGGAAGTAGCGCCCACGGCAGACCAGAAGGTCGGGGATCGGGCCCCGCCGATTGCATTCCACCAGGCTGATTGCGGCCAGGTCCAGCACTTGGGGACCGGCCGCCCAGTCGTCGCTACCCCAGAACAGGAGCCAGTCGTTGGGCCCCGCCAGTGCGAATCCCTGGTTCATGGCCCCGAAGATACCGGGGCTCTGGGCGCTCTGCTCAAACCAACGAAAGCGACGGTCGCTAAGGCAGAGGCTATCGAGCCAGGCCCGGTGCTCGGCGCCGCTGCCCCCGTCGATGAACGTGACCTGCCAGCTGCCCTCGGTCTGGGCCTGGAGTGAGTCCACCAGCCGTGGCAGCAGCCGGTAGGAATCGCGGGTGGGCACGATCAGATGGATGGGGAAGCGGCCGGCTGGCGCTGCGGATACCCCGCTGGGAACGCTGGTCGACGCCGCACCCATCAGCCCCGCCTGCGGATCAGCACCGGGCCGAGCACCAGCACATCCATTTTGGTGCGCAGGAAGCAGTCAAGCGCCTGGCTCGGGGTGCAGACGATCGGTTCGTTCTCATTGAACGAGGTGTTCAGCACCATCGGCACACCGGTGTGCGCCGCGAAGGCGCGGATCAGGCGGTAGTAACGGCCATTGCCGGCTTCGCTGACGGTCTGGAGTCGGCCGGTGCCATCCACATGGGTCACCGCTGGAATCAGGGTCCGCTTCTCTTCTCGGATCGGGTACACCTGCATCATGAACGGCACGTCGCCGTCGCGCTCAAACCATTCCGGCACTGCTTCCCGCAGCACCGATGGCGCGAAGGGGCGGAAGGATTCGCGCCGCTTGATCTTCAGATTGAGGATGTCCTTCATGTCTGCCCGGCGCGGATCGCCGAGGATCGAGCGGTGCCCAAGGGCCCGGGGGCCCCACTCCATCCGTCCGTCGAACCAGCCGATCACCAGTCCATCGGCGATGGCGGCGGCCACTTGGTCACACAACTGGTCATCGGCGGGGCGTTCGATCGTGCAGCTCGCCAGGGCTTCGGCGCGGGTCGGGTCGGCCAGAAGAGCTTCGATGGCCGGAGCGCTGGCTTCGCTGCCAAGGTAGGCGTTGAGCATCGGTTGGCTGCGGGGATTCCCCAGGCCATGCCAGACCTCGAGGGCCGCGCCAAGGGCCCCTCCTGCATCGCCGGCGGCCGCCTGCACGTACACCTGACGGAACGGTGTGGCCACGGTGACCTTGCCGTTGGCCACGGAATTGGCGCCGCAGCCCCCTGCGATGCAGAGGTGGTCGGTGGGATGGCGGTGATGCAGGGCGTTCAGGAGGTGGAAGAAGGCCTCCTCGTACATCACCTGGGCTGAACGGGCGATGTCCTTGTGGTGTTGCTCGAGGGGCTCATCCGGTCGGCGGGCCGGGCCCAACAGGGTTTCCAGGGCCGGGCTCCAGTGCTGGCCAACGGTGGGGATGCCGTTGCTCCACTGGTGGGGGAGGTTCTGGCCGGCGTGCTGGAACCAGCGCAGGTCGAGGCGGTAGGTGCCGTCCTCCTGGAGCCGCACGATGCGACGCATCTCCTCCATTCGGGTCGGCTGGCCATAGGGCGCCAGCCCCATCACCTTGTATTCATCCCCGTAGTGGGGAAATCCCAGATACTGGGTGATGGCGGTGTAGAAGGCGCCCAGGGAGTGAGGGAACCAGATCTGGCCATCGATCGCCAGCTCGGTGCCGCTGCCGTAGCCCCAGGCGCCGCTCGAGAAATCGCCGAAGCCATCCACCGACACCACGGCGGCCTCGGGATAGGGAGAGGCGTAGAAGGCGGACGCCAGGTGGGCGCGGTGGTGCTCCACGAAATGGAGCTGGGCCCGGATCGACTGCCCAGGGAAGGCACTGGCGAGCTGCTCGGCCAGGCCGGCCCGTTCCCGCTTGTTGCGCCAGCGGGCCAGGAGGAAGCGCGGATCGGGGCGGGAGGCTGCTGTGTAAATCAGTTTGCGCAGCCGGTGGGCGCCCGGCAGGGAGTTGATGGCGATGTGATCGAGATCACCGATCGTCACGCCCGCGTCGGCCAGACACCAGGTAATCGCTTCGGAGGGGAAACCGGCCCAGTGCTTGATGCGGCGGAAGCGCTCCTCTTCCGCCGCAGCGATGATCACTCCGTCGCGCACCAGGGACGCGGCAGCGTCGGCGTGAAAGGCGTTGATCCCGAGAATGAGGGTCATGGTTGGGGAAGATCGATCGCCAGGTGGTGGCGGAGCCAGCTCTCCAGAACCATGAGGTTCCAGCGGCGGTACCAAGGCCGCAGATCCAGGCCCGCCGGGGTGGAGGGTACCCGCAGAGCGAGGGGAGATTGTGGGTCGTCCAGCCAGAGCTGGAAGGGGAACCGGAATCCTTGTTTGGGTCGGTTCGTGAACCAGGCTGGTAGTTCGTGAATGCTGGCCTGCAACAGCGCCTTGCCTGGGGCCAATCGAAGCGAGGGCACGATCGGCGCGATCTGTCCCTGAAGCGTCGCGTCCACATAAGGAAGGCGCAGCTCCAGGGCGGTGGCCATCGCCATCACATCACTATCCGGCAGGAGTTGATTGCGCAGATAGCGGCTGCCCTCAAGCCAGGCCACGGATTCGGCCAGATCCAGCCCATCCGGGGGATCTTCGCCGCCAGCTTCGATGGAGATCCCCTGCGGCGAAGGCAGGCCCCAGTGCCGCATCAGCGCCGCGACCTCCGGGCTGGTGAACTGCCCCCGCAGGCAGCGGTGGGCGGCCTGCAGGGAGGGGGCGCCGCGGAGCAGTTCCGCTAGCCGTTGTCGTTTCTGCTCTCTTCCCCCCGGGCTCCGGCTGAGGGCGGCCGCCGCCAGGGGGCCGAGCGGCCCCAGGCGGCGGCGCCAGCGATGCAGCCGGGGAACTGTGCGGAAACTCGGATAGCCCCCAAACAATTCATCCCCCCCGAGACCGGAGAGGGCAACCTTCAGCCCCCGCTCACTGGCCAGCCGGGATACACACCAGGTGTTGAAGCCGTCGATGGAGGGCTGGTCCTGGCTGGAGAGAAAGTCGGGGAGCCAGGAGCGGGCCTGGTCGGCGCGCAGGGTCAGGGGTGTGTGCTCCGCCCCGAACAGGGCCGCGATTTGCGCTGCCGGTTCAGATTCATCGAACCCCTCGCTACCGGGGTCGTCGAAGCCGATCGTGAACGTGTGAAGGCCGGGGGGCGCAAGAGCCAGTAGGGCTGCCGAATCCAGGCCGGCACTGAGAAAAAGGCCCACCGGAACATCGCTCACCATATGGGCCGCTACCGACTCCCGCAAAGCGGAGCGGGTCAGCTGAAGGGCAACCTCCCGATCGTTGATGGGAGCCGGGCGTTTGGTGACTTCCTCCTTCTGCCCGATGAGCAGGCTTTCCGGCAGGGGCCACCAGGGTTCTATGCGGCTCGTGCCCGCCTGCCACTGGAGCCAGTGGCCGGCTTCCAGCCGCTTGACCCCGGCCACCAGGGTGGCCGGTTCGGGCACCGAGCCGCTGACCAGGTAGGCGGCGATGGCCTCAGGGTCGGGTCGCCGGGGGATCCTGTCGCTGGCTAGCAGGGCCCGCAGCTCCGATGCAAAGGCCAGTTCCCCGGAGGGGCCTTGCCAGAGGTAGAGGGGTTTGATGCCGTGGGGATCGCGGGCCAGGAGTGCGCTCCCCTCCTGGGTGTCCACCAGGCAGAAGGCGTACATGCCCCGCAGATCGGCCAGGCCGGAGCGGCCACGCTGGGCCATCCAACGCAACAGCACCTCGGTGTCGCCGCTGCCCCGGAACCGTTCGCCCTCGGCCTCCAGCCGCTGGCGCAGGTTGGCGTGGTTGTAGATCTCGCCGTTGAACACCAGTTGCCAGCGGCCGCAGGGGGAGGCCATCGGCTGGTGGCCGCTGGGGGAGAGATCGAGGATGGCCAGACGGGTCTGCACCAGGCAGGTGGTGGCGTTCTGCCAGGTGCCTGCATCGTCGGGGCCCCGGTGGGCAATGGCGGGCCGCACCCGCTCGGCGAAGGAGCCCGGCTCGGCGCCGAGCAGGCCCGCGATGCCGCACATCAGTTTGCCTCCATCTGGGGAATGGCCACATGGGGCCAGGTGGCCTTCAGCTGGCGGCTGAAGGTGGCCCGGGCGGCGGCGGTGCTGGCGTGATCGGAGACCCACTGATGCGCACCACGGGCCAGCCGCTCCCGCTGCGGCCGATCCGCCGCGATGGTGGCGATGGCACCGGCCAGGGCCTGGGGATCAGCATCCACCAGCTGGCCGGTAAGGCCCTCCAGCACGAACTGCTCCGGTCCGCCGCAGCGGGTGCTTACCACCGGAACGCCGCAGGCCATCGCCTCCAGGGCCGCGATGCAGAGCCCCTCCTGGTGCGAAGGGATCACGAACAGGTCGAGGCTGCGCAGAAGCTGCGCCAGCTGTCCCGGTTCGAGGGGGGGATGGCACCGGACCAGAGGCTCGATCCCACGCTGCCGCAGTCGGGGTTGCAGGAGGGTCAGGTCCTTTTCGCCGGCGAGATGGAGTTCCACCGGGGCGCCCTGCCGATGCAGCAGCTCCACGGAATCCAACAGCAGCTCGATGTTCTTGCGCGGATCGCCATAGCGGCCGGCGAAGCCGATCCGCCAGGGCACCACGGCCAGTGGGTCTGGGGAGAAGGTGGTGCTGTCGACCGGCATCAGCAGCACATCCGCCATGGGGTGTCCGGCCACCTGGCCAAGGGCGTCGGCGGTGTACTGGCTCAGGGCCAGGATCCGGCCCTCGGGAGCTCGGAGCACCTGCCGTTCCAGCCTGCGCAGTACCGGACCGTTCAGACCGCGATCCAGGAGGCGGCGGGGCAGGCTGAAGCCCCGCACCCGGTTGGCGCGATCCGCTTCCCAGGGTGTGGCCACCCAGGCCAGGAAGGGCAGGCCAAGACGGGCATAGGGCAGCGCGCAAAGGGGGTTCCCGGTCACCGAGAGATGGAGCTGGCAGCTGGCGATCCGGTCGCGCCAGGCCCGCCGTGGCAGGTAGTGGGTGAACTCCAGCTCCGGCAACCAGCTGCCCAGGGCATGGGCCTCGTGGTTGCCGTAGGCCCGTTGATCCAGTGCTCCTGGACGCCTGCCGCTCGCCACGGCATACAGCGGCACGGAGAGGGCCGGATGCTGGCTCCAAGGCGCGTACCAGGCATACACGGGCTCGATGTCGAGCTCTTCAAGCAGCTGCGTGATGCAGCGGGTCATGGTGGGCACCCCACCGTCGATCGGTTCGATCGTGCTGATCAGGGCCCTAAGCCTTGCGCCGCTCATCCCTTGAGGAAGTCGAACAGCTCGCGGTTCTCCCGCACCCAGCGGATCAGGTCGCGCACGCCATCGCTGACGCCAATCTGCGGCGCCCAGCCCATCAGCTCCCCAGCCTTGCGGATGTCGCAGACGAACACGGGTTGGTCCCCTGGCCGGGTCGCTCCTGTGCGGGGGGTGAGGGTGATGTCCAGTTCCTCCTGCAGGAAGCCGAGCAGATCGCGAAGGCAGAGGGTGTTGGTTGGCCCTCCGCCGATGTTGAAGGCCTGGCCGCTCACCATGCTGCGGTGGTTCCAGGCGGCCTCATAGGCCTGGGCCAGATCCTGCACATTAAGCACATCGCGGGTCTGCCAGCCGTCGCCGTAGAGGGTGATCGGTTTATCCAGAAGGGCGGCGATGCTGAACCAGGCCACCCACCCCTGATCTTCGATGCCGAACTGGCGGATGCCGTAGATGCAGGATTGGCGGAAGCTGCAGGTCTGCAGGTCGTAGATGCGGGCGTAGTCGATCGTGTATTGGTCCGCCACCCCCTTGGAGCAGCCGTAGGGGGAGTGGAAATCGAGGGGCTGGTGCTCGGGGACCCCGAGGGGCAGATCCGCGAACGCATAGCCGTGTTCTCCCCTCACCACCGGCACATTTTCCATGCCGCCGTACACCTTGTTCGTGGAGGCGTAGAGCACGAAGGCCTCCGGCGCCCGCAGCCGCACGGCCTCCATCACGTTGAAGCTACCCAGGGCATTGATTTCGAAATCTTCCCGGGGGTTCGTGTAAGAGGTGGTCACGGCCACCTGGGCGGCCAGGTGCAGCACCATGTCGGGTTTGCGCTCGCTGATCACCGCGGCTAGGGGTTCGAAATCGCGGATGTCCACTTGATGGAAGTCAATCTCGGGGCGCTGGTCCAGCAGCCAGGCCAAGTTCTTTTCCGTTCCCCGACGGGACAGGTTGTCCACGATGCTCACGGTCCAGCCCCTGGAGGCGAAGTGAAGGGCGGCATTGGTGCCGATGAAACCGGCGCCGCCGGTGATCAGGATCGAAGCCATCAACCAGGACGGAGGGATTGGGGAAGAAACCAGGCGAGCGTAAGCCGCCTGGTAGGCGATCTCCCGCTCATGTCCTGGAATCGGATGTTCAAGTGGGCTCTGCGGAAGCGGTTGCGGCCTCGGCCATATTGACCTTCCGTCTCCGTGCCTCGTCCAGCATGAGCACCAGCAACAGTTCGGCGTAGGTGCGCTGCAGTGCGTAGATCATCCCCGCTCGGCCGTCGAGCAGCCCACCGCGCAGCAGTAGGCAGAACGTGATGGCTGCCAAGGGCGACAGTGGGGTGTGTTTCCGGAGCCGGTCCACCCAGGACAATCGGTGGCTGGGGGTGCCAAGCAGATTGGCGGCCTCGATCTGCAAGTACTTCTGCTGGGAGGCCAGCCAGCGCGCCAGCGGCTTGCGGTCGTCATGGAGAAGCGGGAGAGGCAGCGGAGCCACTTCGCCCTGGATCACCACCCGGTGCCCATGGCCCTCATCGCGGTAGCGACCCCTTAAAGTGCGATAAAGGCAGGTTCGAGGGGGTAACAGCGATCCCCGCAGCGGCCGGCCATCGATGCAGTAGCGAAAGGGGAGGCTGAAGCCAGCGAGATGGTCCCGCTCGGCCCGCTCCAGCAGCGATGGCATTGAGCGGGCTAACTCCGGGGGAACGCCGTAGTCGGCATCGAGGCTGAGCACCCACTCGCTGCTGATGCGATCAAGCCCGAAGTTGCATTGTTCGGCGAAGCTGTCGAACGGCCGGTGCAGAACTCGCACGTTGGGGTGGGCCGCCAGCACCTCAAGGGTTCCGTCGGTGCTGCCGCTGTCGATGACGAGAATGTCCTTCAGCCAATGGAGAGCGGCGAGGGTGCGGCCGATGTTGGCGGTCTCGTTCCAGGTGAGCAGTAGGGCCGTGAGGGGGAGCGATGGGGCCCTGAATGCGGAGGAGTAGCCCGACGCCGCTAGGGGCAACGGATTGGAGGTCATCTCATCGAACAGCGGGGAAGGACTTGCTGGTGGTCGGGGGCTGGGATTGCAGGTAGGCCAGCTGGGCCTGCTGACGAGCGATCAGGGTGGGCACGGCAAGAAAGGATCCGAAGCAAATGCCCAGCAGGATCAGAATGAAGGGATCGGAGTAAACCTGTGCGGCCGAAAAGAAGAACACCACGTTGGCGAGGCCGAAAGCCACAAGGCCCAGCAACAGGAAGGCCAGGCGGGGTTCAAGTAGACTGAGTAAGCGAAAGTTGCGACGAAAAGTTAGCAAAATTAAGGCAGCGAGTACGATCCCTACAACCAGTCCAGGTAGGCCTAATTCGGCCACGATTCTGCCGCCGCCCCCTTCCGATACATAACTGAGGCTCTGAATGCTCCGTCGGACCGCTTGGGCGCTGGCGCTGAGCTTGAGGTTGCCCAGATTGGCCCCAGCCCCCACCCCCAGCCCCCAGCCCTGGGAGACGTCGAGGGCTCTCAGCAGAGCTCCAATGCCCTGGGACTCAAAGCGGCTAAGCAGTTCATCCTTGGCGCTCAGGGATCGATTCAGGTAGAGCTCGAAGGAATCTCCCTTGGCCGTGATCAGGAAGAGCGCATAGGCCCCGTAGGCCATAGCGGATCCCCCGAGCACGCTGCTGATCACCCTCTCTCGCGAGGCGGGGGAAGCCCTGCGGCTGAACAGCAGCAGGTAGAAGGCTGTGAATACCAGCACAAGCACCAGCGCCTTACGACGTCCTGTGGGGATCGTGAGATAGGCGAAGACTGCGGCCAGCAAGAATAAAAGCACCTGCGTATCCCGTCGTTGGGCACTCACCGCCATAACGATGGAGAAGCAAGCTCCTGCGGCGAGGTGCCAGGCAGCCACCTCACTGGTGCGCCACAGGCCCGAAACCCCTGCGGCGGAAAAACCCTCAAAGGTGATCAGAATTCCCGTACCCACCTCTTCAAAGAAAATGCTATCAAGGCCTCGGAGGTCGAGCCAGGCTGATATCGCAAATAGACTGCATAAAGCTAGGTATGTGATGAGCACCTTTTGCAAGGCTTTGGGACTGCATCCCACCTCGTAGCCTGCCCAGATGGCCACGGCCGGGGCCATGTAGAAGGCGATACCCAGACCCATGAGTTGGATGTCTCCGAAGCGGAGAAAAGAATTCATCGCCTGGGCCGCGATCACGGCGAAGTAGATGGGAATCCATTCAAGGATTTCCGGCACGGTCCAGAACATGCTGCGCAGCTCAATCCTTCCTTGTTTCTTCTCGTAGATCACCAGGATGGTCAGCACGAAGGCAAGCAGCACCAGGCCCACGAACGTGCTGGGTTGGTTCGGTGTGATCTTCCGGATTGGATCCTGCAGAAAACCGATCACCACAGTGATAAGCAATCCTGCTCGCCAGTTGCCATCCAGCAGGACCAAGGCGAGGCTGCCGAACATCAGAACCAGGAAAAGCGATGTCATCGGCGGGCTATGGGGGGGATGGCGCGGAGAGCGCGGCGCTGCGGCGGTTCGCTTTCACGATGTCGGCATAGTGGGTCTCCAGGGCCGAGGCGATGGCTGGCCAGGCCAGCCGCTGTTCCGCAAGGCTACGGGCAGCCAGACGGGTGGCATGGCTGGGGCCCCCGAGGGCTTGCGCCAGGGTGCGGGCCAACTCCGGCGGGGTGCTGGCACAGACCAGGCCGGCTCCGGCCGTTGCCACCAATTCCGACACCGCCACCTCGGGCGAGAGGATCGCCGGGGTGCCGGCCGCCAGGGCTTCGGCCACGGCGATGCCGAAATTTTCAGCCGCCGAGGGCAGCACCAGCCAGTCGGCATCCGCCAGCTCCCGGTCCTTGCCTTCACCCTCCACCTGGCCCAGCCACAGGCAGCGCTGGCCCAGGCCGAGGGATTCGGCCTGCCCATGGAGCTGGCGCTCGTAGCCGGGTTCACCCCGGCCGGCGATCCGCAGTTCCCAGGAGGCATCGGGCCGTTGTTGGTTCAGCAGGGCGAGCGCTTCCAGCAGGCGATCGAGTTGCTTCTTGGGATGCAGCCGGGAGAGGAACAGAAATCGGGTGGTGCGATCGGGGCCGTCACTGCCTACTAGGGCCCTGCGGCTGGTTTGGTTGTTCAGCTGCACCCCGAGGGGGAGCACCAGAACCGGGGGCAGCAGGCCGAGCGCTGCCACCTCATCCCGTTCAGCCCCGGCGGTGAAATGCAGGGCGGCAGCCCCATTGAGGTTGCGCTCCTCGATCAGCCGCAGCATCCAGATCTTGCGGGAGCGGCTCTGGGCGAGGCTCCAGGGACTGAGCTGGCCGATCGTCCGCACCAGGTAGGGAACGCCGGCGTGGCGGGCCTCACGCATGGCCCAGGTGGAGGGAAACGAGAAGATCGCATGCACGTGGAGCAGGTCGTAGTCGTGAACATGGCCTTTCAGCCACCGCACCAGATCGGGGCTGAAGGCGAACTCCCGCAGGGCGTGAACGGGGGGACTCCAGCGCGGAAAGGCAATCAAGGGAATGCCCTGGCGGTCGATCCACTTCCCGGTGGGCAGGGAGGCATCCAAACCTGGACCATGGTCATTGGTGGTGAGGATCGAGGCGTCGACGCCCCGCTGGCGGAGGGCCCCCACCATGTCCAGCACCGCCTTGCTCGGTCCACCCCGCAGCGGGCTGATCGAGGGGATCACATGGAGAACTCGAAGGCTCGGCTTCATCGGTCTGCCGGGGCCGGCGATCGCCCGATCACCCGCATCACCCCGGCCCGGATTCCAGCTGCGGCAGCTTCCACTGTGAAGGCTCTCTCCACCAGCTGCTGGCCTGCCTCCCCCATGCGGCGGCTGGCTTCCGGATCCTGTGCCATGCGGACCAGGCAGGCCGCCAACGCCCCGGAATTGCCACAGGGGTAGCTCAGGCCTGTCTTCCCCTCGATGATTAGGTCCTCCCGGCAGCCCACCAGGTCGCTCACCACGGCCGGCAGGCCGCAGGCCATGGCCTCATTCACCACCAGCCCCCAGGTTTCGCCGTGGTCGGAGGGAAGAACCAGGCAGTCGCTGGCTGCGTAGGCCGAGGCGATCGCGGATTGGTTGAGGAAGCCGGCAAAGCTCACGGGCAGGTCATGGGCGGCCGCCTGAGCACGGCAGACCTCCTCCAGATGGCCACTGCCGACGATCAGAAGGTGAATCGGGCGGTGGCCCGTTGGCGCTTGCTGCTGGAGCAGTTTCATCGCCTCCAGCAGATCCTGGGGCCGTTTTTTCTCCTGAAGTTTGCCCGCGAAGAGGAAGCAGAAGGCGCCCTCCGGGATCCCCCAGCGCTGGCGCAGGGCCTGGCGTTGTTTGCGTTGCTCGGCGGCCTGGGCGGCGAAGCTGGCGTTGTCGATGAAGTGGGGAGAAGGGATCAGTCGATTCTCAGGCACGCCATTGCTTCGGTACCAGCGGGCATTCGCCTGGCCCACCGGCAGCCCCACCGCCACGCCCCGGAAGAGGACGCCGTAGATCCGGTTGAGCAGCCAGGAGCGAGGTCTGACGCCATTGGAATCCATCCGCAGGATTACCGGGATCCGTAGCAATCGCGCCACCAGATGCACCTGCACCAGGCCCAGGAAATGCCATCCCGTCAGGAAGATCGCGTCCGGACGCAGCCGGGAGGGGCCCCAGCCCAGTTCCAGCAGCGGGTTGGCCAGCCACACCCCGGCGTAGCCGCTGGTGATGCCCCGGCCGCGGCCGCTGCGGGCTTGGTGCCAGCGGTAGCCCTCAAGTAGGGGCACATCCCAGGTGAAGGCCACGCCGAAGCCCAGCCCCTGGGTGCGCGCATCCGGCAGCGAGAGATAGAGCACGTCGCTGGCCAGGGCCGGATCGGCCTCCAGGGTCCGGAACATTGGTGTGTGGTATTGCACCGGGTGGCTGCCCACCACCAGCAGCCTGGGGGTGCGGGTGGGCAGCAGGGCCGGTCCCCCGGCGTTGAGCCGCAGTGCCCACAGCAGGCCCCGCAACTCGGCTAGCAGGGTGGCCGGGATCCACCAGGGATGGCTCAGGTGGTGGCGGGTCCGCACCGACTGGAGCAGGGCGCCAACCGAGCCGAACAGCGCCTGAGCCGGAGGCCGGCTACGCAGCAGAAAGTAGTAACGCCCCACCGCGTGATCGGGTTGCAGGGTGGTGAGGTGTTTGCCGTAGCTGCGGGTGCCGCCCCGTTCGGCCCGCAAATGGTGGATCAAGGCGGTGGGCTCGTAGTTGATGCGCCCGCCGCTGTCGCACCAGCGGTGGGCGAACTCGGCTTCAAAGTGATAGGCCACCTTCACGAAGTTGGTGTCGAAGCCACCCAGGCTTCGGGCGCGCCGCAGGGGGATGGCCACATTGCCCCCCATGAATGCCTTCAAGCTGCGGGGTTCGAGGCTGTTGAACAGGAAGGGGGCGCCGGGGGGATCCTCCCGCTCGCTGTGCCATGGCTGCAATACCCTGCCGGCCACCATCGCCTCGGGATCCCGTTCGCCGGCGCGTTGGTGGGCCCGCAGCAGGTCGGGGTCGGGGCGGATGTCATCGTCGAGGAAAAGGATCCGATCGCCGTGGGCCTCGAGCAGGGCCCGGTTCATGGCACCGGTGATCGAGGGGCGCTCCAGGCGCAACCAGCGGATATGGCCCTCTTCGTGCCAGCGGGCCAGCCTTGCCTCCGTGTCGGCATCATGGCGTGGGGTCTGGTCCACGATCAGGAGCTCCCAGGGGGGCGGATCGAGGGCCAGAAGGTCGGCGATGCTGGCGGTGAGCACCCCGTCGCGGCCGTAGGTGGGGATGGCAACCGTGAGCTTCATCGTGCCCTCAGCTGCCGTAGCCGCGCCTTGAGGTGCCATGGGTTCAGCTCCAGGGTGCGATCCAGGTACCGGCGGGACAGATCAGGGTGCTCGGCCGCTAGGCAGGCTGCGATGAAGTAAGCGCCATCGGCTTCGCGGCGGGGATTGCGGCGGGCAGTGCGGCAGCGTCCGCTCAGCTGCTCGGCCTGCTCCAGCCAGGGATCCTCGGATTCCCCGGCCCGCCGGGCCCGGGTGGCTCCCACGATCAGGGCGTGGAAGGCCTCCTGTTCCTGGCGCCGGGAACCGCTAATCGATCCAGGCGAAAGGGTGGCCTCGTAGAGCACCTCGGGCACCACCCGATGCCGCCCGGATTCCACCATCCGGCTCCAGAGATCTAGATCCTGGGCGTAATAGAAGGCTGCCCGATAGCCGCCGGCCCGTTCGTAGGCTTCGCGGCGCATGAGCACCGATCCATGGATCGACGGTCCGGTGAGTCCATCGGCCAGGCTTTCCTCGGCCAGCCGGTTCACGGTGGCGGTGGCCCCCTCCTCCACAACCAGCCGCACGTGGCTGGAGCAAAGATTGGCGCCTGGATCGGCCTCTAGGCAGCTCACCTGCTGCGCGAGTCGTCCTGGCAGGGAGCGGTCGCCAGCATCCTGCCGGGCGATGAAGCTGCCCCTGGCTTCGCTGCAGCCCTCGATCAGGGCCCGAGTGAGCCCTCGACCCTCGCGGGTCAGCACCCGGATGCGGCGATCTGCGGCGGCCAGGCGTTCCAGCAGCGCACCGGTCTGATCGGTCGAGCCGTCATTGATCACCAGCACTTCCAGGTCGAGATCCTGGCCCTGGGTGAGGGAGGTCAGGGTGGCTTCCAGGGTCCCGGCACCGTTGCGCACCCCCATCACCACGGAAACCAGTGGAGTCGTCGGGGTCATGGGGCGTTGCGGCGGGGCATCAGGCGGCGCAGCCCCAGGCTCACCCGGGCGGCACCCCGCCAGCCAACCAGGGCGGCCAGCAGGCCGTAGAGCAGGAATTCCGGAGATTGCTGCAGCCGTCGTCGTCCGCAGGCAGCCCTGGCCAGCTGGAACAGGGACTTGGAGGCATCGTCTACGCCGGCGAGGCCGCACTGGCGGCTCAGAAGGAAGGAGGCCCTCACGAACTGCCGCATCTCCGGTGTGTCATGGGCCACGCCCGCCTGCCGGGCGCAGTGGAAGAGGGAGGCTTGGGCCAGGGCACGGTGGGAGAGCTTGCGAGGATCTTCGCAGCCCTCATCGCTGAGGTGGCCATCGGCCAGATGAATCCGCCGCACGGACACCTCCTCCGGTACCCAGGCGAGCCTGGCCCCGGTGGCTCCCGCCCGGGCGTCGTACTCCCAGTCCTCCTCATTGATCCAACTGCGCCAGGGACCGATGCGATCCAGCAGGTCACGGCGGTAGAGGGGACAACTGGTGGTCCACCAGCGTTCCACCAGCAGATGGGGAAACAGGGTGGTCCGCACTTGGCCGGTGCCGCGCATCGGCCCACGGCGCTGCACAGGCTGAATCGAGTGGTTTTCCTCCAGGCTCGGCCCATAGCTGATCTGGCAGTCGGGTTGTTGCCGCAGGGCACCCACCTGAGCCGCGAATTTGCCCGGCAGCAGCAGGTCGTCGGAATCCAGGAACTGAATGAAGCTTCCTCGGGCACGATCCAGCCCCCGTTGCCGGGCTGCACCCGGACCGGCATTGGGCTGGTGGATCACCAGGATCGACTCCGGACTGGTGCGGGCCAGGTCCTCCGCCACGGCGGCGGTGTCGTCGGTGGAGCCGTCGTCCACGATCACGATCTCGATCGGCCGATAGGTCTGGGCCAGAACGCTGGCCACGGCTTCCCGCAGCAGATCGGAACGGTTGTGAACCGGAATGATGGTGCTCACCAGCTCAGGATCGCGTTCAGTGGTCGGGGCCATGGCTTCAGCTCCCTCCATCGCCGTGCTGGCGACGCCGCCGCAGGTCTTCGATCCGCTCCCGGGCCGGACGAATCATCAGGGTGCGGGCCCGCTCGAGATTGGGATTGTCGCCATCGCCCTTGAGGGGTTGGCCCCGGTGCCAGAGGTGCACGATCGGTTCGTACCCCCAGATCCAGGTGGGCAGGGTGAGACAACGATCCCAGAATTCGTTGTCTTCGCCTCCCCAGCCCCGGAACGCCTCATCCATCCCACCCACCTGGTTGTAGGCCTCCGCCGTGATCGCCATGCTGCCGCCGGCTTCCAGGTTTTGCACGATGTACTCGGCCGGTACCTCGTCGTAGGGGGCACCGTGGCTCAGCACCGCCTGACTGTGCTGTGAATGGAGGTAAAAGATAAAGCGTTTGGGGTTCACCACCGCGTAGCCGTTGTCGATGCGCCGCAGGATCCGCCGTGCATAGCCGCGGGGCACGAGCATGTCGTTGTCATGGAGGAGCAACACCGGCGAGCGGGCTTCTCGGGCCCCCACATTGAAGGTGTGGGAACGGTTGTAGGGGGCCTCGGGCTCGGCCAGCGGCGCGTGGATGTGGCGCACCCAGGCCGGCAGGGCGGCCCCGATCCGCGGTGCGTTGTCCTGTTCGATGACCAGGCATTCCAGGGTCACCCCTTCCTGATCTGCCAAGGATTCCAGGGTGGCCAGGAGCAGGGGAAGGCGCTCGGTGCCCCGGTGGCCGATCAGCACGCTGATCTGGGGGGTACCGCTGAACGGTTCCGGCGCCGGACGCCGTCCGATCGGCGCATCCCCCAGGCAGCGCCGCAGCAGGCGCTGGGCCAGCCGGGGCTGGACCTGGGAGGCATGGAGACGGGAGGTGTAGGTCCAGCAGCAGGCGAAACCTTCGCCATCGGGAGCCGGCTCGACGGTTTCGCTGCGGTTGGCCAGGCCGAGGTAGCGGCGGGTAGGCGAGCGCAGGGCCCGTTCCCAGCGCCAGCGGTCCTTCAACCACACGCCGAGTTGCTCACGCCGCGTTGGGGATCCCGGCTCAGTCATGGGTCCCCGTGCCGCGGTCGAGCGCCCCGGCTAGCTCCAGCAGCGACGCGTCGTCGCCGCTGGCATGGCCGCTATGGGGCCATTCGCTACCGGCCTCGCGATGGCGGAACCGCCTGCGGAGCAGCCGACGAAGCCGTTCGGCCGTTTCCGGTCCGAGTCGCCGGTCCAGCCCACCGGCTGCAGCGATGGGAACGGCTCGCCCCGGCACCGGCAGGGGGTCGAAGGCCGCCACGGCCTGGAAGGCTGCCATCCAGGCGGCCTGGGAGGCGTCCCGCGAGTAGCGCCGTTTCACCAGATCGAAGCCCGCTGCGCCCAACTCTCGCAGCCCGGCCGGATTTCGGAGGCTCGCCAGCTGAGCGGCCGCCTCCCGGGCGTCGCCCACGGGGAAGAGTAGGGAGTTGCTGCCGTGCATCAGGGCACCTTCCAGCCCTGATCCCACATATCGGCTGCTCACCACCGCTAGACCGGCGGCCATCGCCTCCCAGGCCACGATCGGTCCGGTTTCCCATGCCGAGGTGATCAGGAGCACTTGATGGGTTCTGTAAACCCGTTGGGCCAATTCCGAGCGCGGGATCGCGCCGGCAACGATCACCTGGCCCGCTGCGATCCTGCCCGCCAGGGAGGCCTCCACCAGGGGGCGATCCGGGCCGTCGCCGGCGATGGTGAGCTGAAAGGGAATGCCGTCTGCGTCCAGGGCCTCGAGGATCGGAGCCAGGTCCTGCACCCGCTTCTGGGCCCGATCCAGCCGCCCCACCCAGGCGATCCGCAGCGGTTGCTTGTCTGGCTCCCCGGTGGCGGGAGCTGGCTCGACCCAGCGGGATCCCAGCTCAACCCCGTAGGGCGCATAGAACACCCGTTTGGCCTCCATACCCCCGAGAGTGCGGGCCAGTTCGCCGCTGAGCCGGTTGGTCACCACCAGGCCATCGAGAAGGTCGTTCTGGTCGCGCAGATCGGCGAAGTAGTCCGCCTCGATTGCGTGCAGGGTCATCACGATCCGGCCTCGGAAGTCTCCTCGGCGCCGCAGTCGTCGGACCGCGGGATAGAGGGCCGCGATGTTCACCCCTGCCACCAGATGGTCGGGATGGCCCCGCAGCAGCTGTTCCAGTGCGTGGATGCGCCCGGCCTCGCTGCCGGTGGGGTTGCGGAAGGGGATCGGCGCCAGGCTGGGGTAGCGCTCGGCGTAGGGGCTCCGCCGATGGAAGCTGTCATCGGGGACGGCTACCGTTACCTTCATGCCCCGCTGGCGCTGGTCGGCTACCAGGTCAGCCAGCCAGTCCTGCACGCCCCCCAGCAGGTAAGCGGATGGGGCCACGAAGAGAAGGTTCACGCCGTCCGGTCGGGGTACAGAACGGAACCCACCCAGGCCGCGGCCGGGATCGGTGTCAGCGCCAGGGTTGTCACGGGGCGCCGGGGTCGCACATGGCCGTGGAGCTGCTTGATGAACACACCCTCACCTGGGGGGCAGGTCTCCCACTGGGCGGCGAAGTGGGCCTGGTTGGCCGAGGTGTATTTCCCCCAGACCCGTCCTGAGATGTCATCGAAGGAGGTGGCCTCGGGTTTGTGATCCTGGTGGCGGATGTAGCCGCACAGATGGTTGGCGATTCCCACACCGGCCAGGCCTGCTCGGGCGGTGTAGTCCATATCCTCAAAACCGATCCCCGGGAAGCCGGGGTCGAAGGCCCCGATCCGGGCCAGCGTGGCCGGAGCGATCACGAAGTGCGACCAGGAACTGTTGAGCAGGCTTAGGCCCACGCTGGACCAGCTGAATCCCTCCGCCCAGCGACGCAAGAATCCGTCAACGACTAGGTCGTCGTTGAGGATCAGCAGGGGTCGATCGCCGGGAGCGGCGGCCAGCATCGCGTTCCAGAGGGTGGTGAGGCCGTGGGCGCGGTCGTAAAGAACGAAGCGCTGGTGGCGCGGCGCTCCCTGGCAGATCTCTCGCTCGAAGCGTTGGAGATAAGTGGCCTGAGCTTCCGGTGTGCCATGACCATTAACGGCCACAGTGATGCTCACTTCGGGAAAGATACGGGTCAGTTTCTGGTGCAACGGCTTGAAGTAGCGCTCATACCGTTCGCTGTAGGTGGTTACTCCAATGCTGAAGGTACCCGCTAGATCGCTGCGCGCTTGCAGAAATCGTGTCGGGATCCTGCGGCGCAGGGCCCAGCTGGCCTCTCGGCTGGCGCAGTAAAGACGGTATCGGAGGTTGCCGGCGGGTGCCAAGGAAGATCAGGAAGAGTGGGGGGTAGTCCGGTGGGTTCAGCCGCCGGATAGGGAGGCGATCGCCTCACGTAAACGTGGGTAGCGGTCAGGCGGCATGATGTACTCGTGGAAGCAGCGGTGGCAGTTCTCCCGCATGGCGGGAAGATTGGCACCGATGTGGCGAATGGCAGCGAGAAATTGAGCATAATTCTCCACCAGAACACCGCAGTTGTAGTCTTCGATGAAGCGAAAGCTCGGCTGTCGGGTGGCGATCACCGGTACTCCCATGGCCAGAAACATACAGAGTCGGTTTGAACTGGTCCCCATGTGCTGGAACTGGGGGGCTGGATTCGTGTAGATCGCCAGTCCGATGTCGAGGCCTACGGCAGACCGCCAGGCCTCCTGCCAGCCCAGCCGTTCCTCCTGCAGGTAGAGGCGCCCCTCCAATCCGAGGCGCCTCATTAGGAAAAGAGACAGGGGGCTGACCGCCAGCGGTTGAATCACCGCCTGGAGGCCCGGCTCCTCCTGGAGCGCCTGCACCAGCCAGTCGGCCCCAACCGTGAGACTGAAGGCTCCCGAGGAGGCGATCACCAGGGCATCCTGCTCTAGGCCCCAGCGCCGACGCAGGCTGCGGCGCAGCTCCTGTTCGGGCTGGGGGGGCTGATGAAAGCAGCCGGGATAGACCAGCACCCTGGCGTTGGCCGCCAGTCCGGCATACTCCCGCAGCAGGCTCACACGGGAGTCGTCGTTGACGATCGTGAAGCGCGAGCGGCGCATGGCCCAACGGCACAGTTTCTTCCAGCGCTCCGGGCTGTTGCCCCGGTAGCCGCCGGATTTGATTTCATCCACCAAGGAGAAACAAGGACGGCCCGTCAGGGCGGAGAGCAGTCCCACCACGGCCAGGGGATCTTCGCTGGTGCCGGAGAAGCAGTCAAACTTCCACCAACGCCGGCTGAGCAGATGGCGGCGGAGCCAGTTCATCGAATAGTCGGCACGGTGGGTGTACACATCAGGCCCGTAGTCCGAAGGGTCTTGTGATGTGCCCGGCGAGAACACATGCACCTCGTAGCCGCAGCTCAGCAGCGCCTCGATGATGGCCCGATTTGGAGGAGAATAGAGAAGTTCAGGCACCAGCAGGAAATGGGCCGCTCGGCGCTTATTAGGGGAGGGGGAGAGCGACATGGCGTTACAGGGCCACCGGCACCACGTGGGTACTCAGATACCCAGGTAGGTGCACTCGGCCGGCATGGTACTCCGCGAAAGAGCACTGGGAATAGGCATTGATGAAGGCGGGGGGAAGCTCCCGTCCGGGGCGTTGGGGAGGCGGGGCACCGGCTGGCCCGGTTTTGGTGGTCATAACGCAGACATACTAGTTGTGGTAATGGGTGATCTGGTCATCCACCCCGTAGTAGTTGCCCAAGGCCGTAGCGCAGATCGCTAGTTGCTCATTCTAGAGCGTGGCGTCCGTAACCAGAGCGAAGAAGGCTTCCGGTTCGTCATTGGAGACATAGACATTCATCGGATGCCAGTCGAAACCGAGCTCGGCCAGGTGGGTGGGAATGCTGTGGGTCATGTGGCCGCCCGAGAAATCGAATTCGCGCCTGGGTCCGGGAATGCGAAGGCGCAGCTTCCAGATGAGCCTTCGGGAGCGGCGCAAGCCCTCGGTGGTGAAGAGCAGAAGGAACTCTCTTGCATGCCCGCTTCGAAGGGGCGGGTGAGGGGGCAGCAGCCGATGTCCTCGGGAGAGATCAGCACCGTGTTCCCGAGAGCTAGGCGGTGCAGCGCTGCAGCCACTCGGAGGCCAGCAGGATCACATCGGCATGGAGCAGCAGGGTGTAAGCCCCCCGAGAACGCCTCACAAGTTCCCGCAGGGCTTCCGGCTGGGTGCAACGACGAACAGTAGCTCGATCCCATGGTCTCAGGCGATCGCGGCGGAGGCATCACTGGAGTCGTTATCCAGAACGCAGATGTGCACATGGGCGGAATCCGGTGGTGCGGCGCAGCGATTGAAGACAGTGGGGCAGTAAGAGCGCGCTGTTCCAACTGGTGATAGCAACGAAGAAATCGGGGTCGTTCATGGCCCTGGCTTGGCGGGGTTCGGAAAAAGGGAGAGCCGCTTCAGCAACCGCACAGGCAGGCTGTTGTTGATGCGATCCAAGTATTCGTCTTTTTCGCCGTGTTGAAAAACGAGGTCGGCAACCTGCTCTCGGAGCGATGCTAAAGCACCGTTTTTGGCATAAACATAGGCGAGCTCTTCGCTTGTTTTTTTGCGTTGCTTCACGGTTTTAGTCTCTGGATAGTAGCGCATCACCGCCAGCTTTTCATTGATCATGGCAGCTATTGTCCTGCGGGAAAAGCGAAACCAGAGATCGTAATCCATGAGGAGGTGCAACTGCTCATCAACCCCGCCAACGCGCTGCCAAAGTTCCTTTGTCCAGAAGCAACATTGCTGCATGACCCACTGATCATTCTTCCAATTCAGCATGGTGGCCTCGTCCATCGCCATGGGCGGAATGTGGCGAAGGAACTGATGGTCAAGGCTGATCACATCGCCGGCTCCCACCACGAATTCCAGATTGGCATCAGCCTGAAAAGAGGCGGCCACGCGCCAAAGGGCACCCGGCAGGAGGTAATCATCGGAATTTAACCAGAAGAAGATATCGCCGCTGGCGCGGGCAAATCCTTTGTTGATCGCATCTGATTGCCCCTTGTCCGGTCCTGGGAGCAGGGCGTTCAGGTGCTCCCGGTAGCGGTTCAGGACGGAGGCAGTGGCGTCGCTGCTGCCTCCGTCGGCAACGATGATCTCAAGGTTGGGATAGTTTTGATGGATCAGGGAAAGAAGTGTGTCCTCGATCGTTTCAGCTTGGTTCAGCGTTGGGATCACCACCGAGAAGCGCGGAGCTGATTCAGCCAAGCGGCCGGATCTTGCCGGATCCGCATGGTCCATGTTGTCCCAGCCGTAGAGGTGGGCGCAGGGATGTTGGGGGGACATGGCCGGATTCACGAAGCCGCCCTCTTCGCCAGCACTTCTTTCCAGTGCGCCATGGTGAGGAGAAAAGCGAGGCTGCGGGTGCGGTCCGATCCAGCCCTGTGTTGGTGAAGGATCCCGTTCACCGTTGCCGGATCGACCAGGTCGCCGAGCAAATCGAGCCTGGATGTCAGACTCTCCTGGAGGGCGCTTTCCCGATACCAGCCGCTGCTTCTGTCGTAGGAGATGTAGGGGGTTCGACGCATCAGAGGAGTCCAGTACAGGGGAGGTGCCCTGCGAAGCATCCGTTGGGGCTTGAAGCCGTTCTCTTCAGAGAAATCCAGCAAGTCAGGCTGATTCTTTTCAATCGCAAAACGGTGCCAATTGGATCCCAGTTTCCAGCCTGCTGGCAGATTCCAGATGGCCTGCAGCCATTCGCGGTTGTGGAAGGGAGAGCGCCACTGGCTGGAGGCCTGGTACATGGCGATGCCATTGGCATAGAAATTGGGAACTCGCTGTTCAAAGTAGTAGCGGGTCAGCCCTGGCAGGAAGGAATCATGGCAGTAATGCCGCAGTCTTGAAACGCGGGAGGCGATACCGGGCTCCTCTAGCTGGGCGGCAAACTGGGGGGATAGTCCCGAAAATTCATCCGCTAAAAAGGTGGGGTGGCGGTGAAGCTTCAATCCCCAGAAGCGATTGAGGGCTACTCCGGGGAAACGATCGCCTAGGCGTCCTAGTTGACCTCGATCGAAATAATAGGAGCGGGCAAATTCACCGAGGGTTCCAACAAAGAAGGAGCTCGTGCTGGGAATCTTTGCCTTGAGGGGATAGAGATAGGTATGCCAGTGCCACGCTGTCTTGGTTCCGTTGGTGAGGCTTGAGATTTCAGGTGCATGGGTGAGGAAATCATCAAGCTCGATTCGCACCAGGTCATGCTGCAGTCCAAATCGTCTGGCAATGGAGCGGGCCACGTTGACATCGGAGCATTCGTCGGTGCCCATCGTGATCAGATGGGGTTTGATCCCTTGCTTGAGCATGGAGCTCAGGATCACCCTCGAATCGAAGCCTCCCGAGAGGGAGAGATAGGGTTGCTCCCCTGCCAGTCGCGCCACTTCGGTGTTGAGAGCCCTGATCGCCCCTACGGGATCGGGAGATTCAGAACCCAGGCTTTCGATAGCCGAGCGGGTGTCACGCTTGAGTTCACCATGGGCGACCTGCAGCACCGTGCCCGGTGGGACCCGATGAATATCCGGATGAAGGGTGCCATTGTCGGTGAGATTTTCGAGTTGGCAGAGATCACCAAGGGCCTGCCAGTTCCAAGTCCAATTCAGTCCAGCTCTGCTGAGAATGTCAACAATGCGGCGTCCGTGCACAAAACCCGATCGTCCGTTGCCGGCCTGGGTATAGAAGTAGTGCATCGCCCCGACCGGCGAGGTGATGATCGTACACAGGCCCTGATCCTCCAGGACGAGTGTGTATTCACCACGCAGGTTGCGAAGCCTCTCGAAATCACCTTGATGGGCAAGACTCAGAAGGGCAGCTGCTTCAAGTTCGCAGTATCCATGCACCGTGACCTGTGTTGCCTCAGATCCCGTGGCTGGCTGGGATTGGTGATGCCCGGAGAAGACCATAAGCTGAGAGAGGATCTGTTTAAATCAAAAAAAATTTCGTTGCCACTGCGGCATTGCTCCCGACGTGGCGTGGTGCGCCACGCTACGGATCAGGGGATGGTTGAGGATCGTCCTAGCATCAGCTTGGCAGGTCGAAGTCGCCGCCTTCCTCCCACTCCCTTTTTACGACGGATCCCTGCCGATCCTGCCGCCTGTGGCCAAAGGTGGAAGTTGCCAGCTCTCCCGGCTCAGTCACCCCCGTGGCTGGTATGACAACCGCTCCTAGCCGCGGCTGGACACGGGTCGGGATCCTTCTCTGCAGTGGGCTGCTGTTGGCTCTGGCCCGGCAAAATCCCCCGGACCCGTCGATCCGGGCCGATGCTGAGCGCTCCGGTCCTCTGGATGCTCGCTCCATTGCCGTGGTGATCAACAGCGAGGATCCCCTCAGTGAGGCCATCGGGACCCATTACCAACGCGTCCGCCGCATTCCCCAGGATCAGGTGCTGCGGGTGCGATTCCCCCCCCATCGGGCCAGCCTGGATCCCGGCCGCTTCCTGGCGATCCGGCGCCAGTTGCTCCGCGATACCCCGTCCCGAGTCCAGCTCTATGCCCTGGCCTGGGCTGCGCCTTATCGCGTCGGCTGCCAATCGATCACCAGTGCCTTCAGCCTGGGTCTCCACCCGGCCTGGTGCGCCGATGGTTGCCATGTCACCAGGATCAGCCCCTATTTCGCCAGAGGGGATGTGGCCCGGCCCTGGGACGCCTTGCGCATCCGACCCTCAATGTTGCTGGCCGCCAGCAATGAAGCAGCGGGTCGCTCCCTGATCAATCGCGGTGCCCTCGCCGATGGATCGGCGCCGCACGGAAACTTCTATCTGCTGAGCAGCAGCGATTACAAGCGCAATACCCGGCTGCCGGCATTTGAGCGGGCCGTTCGGCTCAGCCGACCGGACCTGAGGGTCCACCTGCTGCAGCAGGATGCGCTGGAGGGGGCATCCGACGTGCTGGGCTACTTCACGGGTTTGGCCTCGGTGCCTGCGATCACCACCAACCACTTCCTACCGGGTGCTGTAGCCGACCATCTCACCTCACTCGGTGGGCAGCTCACCGACAGCCCCCAGATGAGTGCGTTGCGGTGGCTGGAGGCGGGGGCAACAGCCAGCTATGGCAATGTGGTGGAACCCTGCAATTTCCCGGCTAAATTCCCCGATCCTGGCCTGCTGTTGAGCTACTACCGGCGTGGTGACACCCTGATCGAGGCCTACTGGCGCAGTGTTGCCATGCCGGGCCAGGGTGTCTTCATCGGCGAACCTCTGGCCCGTCCTTGGTCGGATCGCCAAGGTCGGCTGCTTAGGAAAAATGGCGCCGCTGGTGCCAGCTCCAGGCGTGTTCGATGATGGTGTTCAGGTCGGGATAGCGGGGACGCCACCCAAGTTCCTCCCGGGCCCGGGTCGCACTGGCTACGAGTTGGGCCGGATCCCCCTCCCGCCGACGGGCCACGTGGGCCAAGAGCCCCCTGCCGGTCACGGCCTTGGCGGCTTCGATCACCTCCTGCACCGAATATCCCGTGCCGTTGCCGAGGTTGTAGATCAGCGGCTCACGTTGGGCATCCTGCCGTTCCCTGAGCCGCAGTAGCCGCTCGAGTCCGAGCACGTGGGCATCAGCCAGATCGCTGACATGGATGTAGTCACGAATGCAGGTTCCATCGGGGGTCGGGTAGTCATCGCCGAAGATCTGCAGGTAGGGTTCGCGGCCGCTCATCACATCCAGAACCCTGGGAATCAGGTGGGTCTCAGGGTCGTGGTCCTCGCCGAGGTCACCGTCGGGATCAGCACCGGCCGCATTGAAGTAGCGGAAGATCACGCAGGGCAATCCGTAGGCCCGGCTGAAATCGCGCAGCAGGTGCTCCACCATCCACTTGCTGCGGCCGTAGGGATTGATCGGGGCCTGGGGATGGTCCTCAGTCATCGGAATCGCCTGGGGCGGTCCGTAGGTGGCGCAGGTGGAGGAGAACACAATCGGGATCGGCTGTTCCCCGGCAACCAGCGCTTCCAGCAGGGTGAGGGTGTCTCCAAGATTGTTGCGGTAGTACTTGGCGGGATCACTGACCGATTCACCCACATAGGCGTAGGCCGCGAAGTGAAGAACAGCTTCGATCGGCTTTCCTTCGAAGTCGGTGCCGAGCAATTCGGGATGCTGGCCCCGCAGCAGCGGTTCGATCAACTGGCGGTTACCCACCTGACCGTTGATCAATGGAACCCCAAGCACCTCGCGAACGATCTCGGCGTGGCCATAAACGAGGTTGTCGAGCACGACCGGTTGGTGACCGGACAGGCTGAGGGCGCGCACGGCATGGCTGCCGATGTATCCAGCACCACCGGTGACGAGAACTCTCACAGCCGTACCTCCTGACAATTGGATTGACGTTGAACGTAGTCGTTGACCGTGGCCCGCAAACCCTCTTCCAGGGAAATGGTGGCGGACCAGCCCAAAGCCTTGAGTCGATTCACATCGAGGAGTTTACGCGGTGTACCATCGGGCTTAGATGCATCCCAGTTCAGGGTGCCCCGGAAGCCCACCGCATCGGCCACCAAACCGGCGAGGTCACCGATGGGGAGATCGGTGCCCGTTCCCACGTTGAGGAATTGGAGTTCATCCGCGGCCGGTTGCCAATGCTCCAAGCAGAACATGGCGGCGTCGGCCAGATCATCCACATGGAGAAACTCCCGCCGCGGAGATCCGGTTCCCCAGCAGGTCACCGTGGGAAGACCATCGCGGACCGCCTCGTGAAAGCGCCGGATCAGAGCAGGCAAGACGTGACTATTGGTGGGGTGGTAGTTATCGCCTGGACCGTAGAGATTGGTGGGCATCAGGCTGATCGCATCGAAACTATGTTGCTGCCTAAGGGCGCGACATAATTGAATGCCGGTGATCTTTGCGATCGCATACCATTCATTACTTGGTTCCAAGGATCCAGTTAGCAAGGATTCCTCTTGAATCGGTTGGGGCGCGAACTTGGGATAGATGCAACTACTACCGAGAAACAGTAAACGTTTAGCTCCGAATCGCCAGGCGTTTTCGATCACATTGTTCTGGATCTTTAGGTTGTCCAGGAGAAAATCGGCTGGGTAGGTGGAGTTGGCCAGAATCCCTCCCACCTTGGCGGCTGCCAGCACCACCACATCGGGTCGTTGTCTCTCCATCCAGGTCGCCGTTGCTCCCGCATCACGAAGATCGAGTTCATCATGGTTTGCGGTGAGCAGATGGACGTAGCCCGCCTGGCTCAAACGCCTCACGATGGCTGAGCCGGCCATGCCGCGATGGCCGGCTACAAAGATTCTGTCGGCGTGATCGATCAGGTTGGTCATGATTGAATAACGCTGACTTGGGGGGGGTTCTCCATCGAACCCACCACCTTGAATCCCTCCCGAAGCAGCAGTGCTTCTTTGGCAGCCTCCTCCCGGTCGGCACTCACCATCTCCTGCACCAGTTCCTCAAGAGTGGTCGTTGGGGTCCAACCCAATTTTTCTCTGGCGCGAGTTGGATCGCCGAGAAGAGTTTCCACTTCGGCTGGCCGGAAGTAGCGCTGATCGATCCGAACCACCTTGGCTCCCGTATCGGCGCGATATCCGGTTTCATCAACCCCTTCGCCACGCCACTCGATAGATCCCCAGCCCAGCTCGACCGCGGTGAGTTCGATGAAGCGTCGCACCGTCTCCTGGCGACCCGTGGCGATCACGAAATCTTCCGGTTGCTCTTGCTGAAGCATCCGCCACTGCATCTCAACATAGTCACGGGCATGGCCCCAGTCCCTCAGGGAATCCAGATTACCCATGTAGAGACATTGCTCAAGACCCGCATCGATGCGGGCCAGACCCCGTGTGATTTTCCGGGTCACAAAGGTTTCTCCGCGTCGGGGACTTTCATGGTTGAATAAAATGCCATTGCAGGCATACATCCCGTAGGACTCGCGATAGTTGACTGTGATCCAATATGCATAGAGTTTGGCTACGCCGTAAGGGCTTCTTGGGTAAAATGGTGTTGATTCTTTTTGTGGTATTTCTTGAACAAGTCCATAGAGCTCTGATGTTGAGGCTTGGTAGATCCTGGTTTTATCAATTAGGCCCAGAATTCGCACCGCCTCAAGAATTCGGAGTGTGCCGAGAGCGTCGGAGTTGGCGGTGTACTCGGGGCTTTCAAAGCTCACGGCAACGTGGCTTTGGGCGCCTAAATTATAGATCTCATCCGGCTGTACCTGCTGGATGATGCGAATCAGGTTTGTGGAATCGGTGAGGTCCCCGTAATGTAGGACCAGTCTTGGGTCGTTTTCGTGAGGATCTTGATAAAGATGATCAATTCTTTCAGTGTTGAAACTGCTGGCCCGCCGTTTGATGCCATGTACCACATAGTCCTTGTCAAGGAGTAATTCGGTGAGGTAGCTGCCATCTTGACCGGTAATGCCGGTGATCAATGCGGTCTTGGCCATGGATTGGTTGTCGGCTCTCGCTGGATGGATTGAGATCGGTCGGTTTGAAGATTGCCTGCTCAGGCTGGGTTGCCAACCAGCACCCATACAAAATGCCTAACGGCCCTCTTTGAAAGGGACGCTAGGCAGTTGGAATGGCAATTTCCGCATGGTTGACAGCGATTGCCACTTGAGTAGCTCCCATCTCAAAGGGACTCGTGTGCTGCCATTAAAGCATGCCAGCAGGGACTGAGGTTGGTGATGCCGTGAAGGGTCGGGTGAGAGTCTATCCACGGCGCCAAACATCCAGCCTGTTCAGTCGCGCCGACCGCCACCTTGAAGAGCGATGATGAGTCGCAGAACAAAAACAAAAAGATTGATATAGGTGAGATACATCCCTAGGGCGCCCGCAAGATACTGATTGTCGTTATAGGTGCGTGGCATCGTGTAGAAGTCAACGAATGCCGCTCCCACGAACAGAATCGTGCCGAATCCGGCGATCAGGAGTTCAAAACTTCCGCCTGCAAAGATTGCGGGAGCAAAGATGCTACCCACGACCTGAATCAGCATCGCCACGATCAGGCCGAGAATCCCAAGGCCTACTGCCCCGGTGAGGGCTTGACCCACGTTGTCGCTCATGCGGCGTCCCATGACCGAGGCCGCAATGAAGGTGATCCCTGTTGCCAGGGCCGCCGTTCCGACGGCGCCTACGCCGGCACTGGTGAGGGCATAGCTCACCAGGCCGCTCAGGGTGAAACCCGTGAGCAGGCTGTAGGAGGCGAGCAGGGGCAGGGCGGTGGAGTTGTTTCCTTTGTTGGCCACGTTCTGGGCCACAAAGAACAAAATGAAGTTGCCGATCAGGGCCACCCAGAAGAGGGGCATGAACAAGGCTGCATTGCTGGCCATCAGGCCAAGCCCGCCCAGCACACCTGCCGCGGTGAGCACCATGCCGCCTCCCACGTAGGGAAGGGCGCGATTCACCACATTGGGGCCCACTAGGCCGCTGACGTTGGCCTCCCGGATGGCCTGTTGGAAATTGCTGCTGGCCGGCATGGCGGCGAGGGATCGAAGTCATTACATCCTGCCAGTCCTGCTTGGAAGGCTGCGGGTTTTTCGCCCTTGGAGACGTTCGGATCTCCCTATCAAGCCGATCGTCCCGACCGATGCGTCGTTCTGCCAATCCCCTGCCGTGGGGCCGCTGTGGTCGCCGTTCCATCGCGACGCGCGTAGGCCTGCACCAGGCGCTGCACGAGAGGATGGCGCACTACATCGGTATCGGTGAAGCGGCAGAGAGCCACCCCCTCCACCCCCTCCAACACCTCGGCAGCCTCCACGAGCCCACTGATCTGGCCGGGAGGTAGGTCGATCTGGGTGATATCCCCGGTCACCACCATCCGGGCGTTTTCCCCCAGGCGGGTGAGCACCATGCGCATCTGGGCGGGGGTTGTGTTCTGGGCCTCATCGAGGATCACAAAGGCATCGGCCAGGGTGCGGCCGCGCATGTAGGCCAGTGGGGCCACCTCGATCACCCCTTTCTCGAGGAGCTGGGTCGTGCGTTCCTGGCCCAGCAGGGTGTGCAGGGCGTCATACAGGGGCCGAAGATAGGGGTCCACCTTTTGCTGCAGATCGCCGGGCAGGAAACCGAGGCGTTCGCCGGCCTCCACCGCCGGCCTGGTCAGGACCAGACGCTCCACGCGCCGATCCTGCAGCATCCGGACCGCCTGCACCGTTGCCAGAAAGGTCTTACCGGTGCCTGCCGGGCCAATCGCCAGGGTGAGGTCGTGGCGTTCCATCGCCTCGATGAATCCCTTCTGGCGCAGCGTTCGTGGCCGCAGGGAACGCCCCCGGACGCTGGTGGCTAACACCTGTCGACCGAGATCGCGGTGTTCTTCACTGCGGCCGCTGTCAAGGGATGCGAGAGCAGTCTGTATATCCACAACTGCGACCGGTTCGCCGTTCTGCCATAGGGGCCTGAGCAATTCGAGCAGGGCGCAGGCCCTCTCCACCTGGGCTGGTCGTCCGCTGAGATGAAGATCCAAACCGTGCAGCCGCAAGGTACTGCCGGTGAGTTCCTCGATGCGGCGCAGATTGACCTCAGCCGCTCCTGCCAGGGCCAAGGCGGGTCCAGCTCCCCCTAGAGCCAGGGTGAAGGGCTCTGGAGCATGACCTTCCTGGAGAGTGCCGGTGGTGGCGATCAGGCCTCGGCTGCGACGTCCTCAGCAGGAGCCGCTGTGACTTCAGCGGCTGCGGCCTCAGCAGTGGTTGCGGCCTCACCAGCAGCTGCGGCCTCAGCAGCAGCTTTGGCTTCGGCGGCAGCGGCTTCAGCGGCAGCCTTCGCTTCGGCTTCGGCCTTCTTAGCTTCAGCGGCGGCAGCTTCGCGAGCCAAGGCCTGCTTCTGCTTGCCGACGATTTCGGCGGGCCGAACGGTCTTGGTGAGCAGGCCACCCTTCTCAAGCAGCGCCCGCACCGTGTCGGTGGGTTGGGCGCCCTGGCTCAATCGGGTGCGGATCGCCTCGGTTTCGAGCCGGGTTTCCTTGGTGCGGGGGTTGTAGAAGCCCAGCTCTTCAAGGGGACGACCGTCCCGTCGGGAGGTGCTGTTGGTGGCCACGAGGCGGAAGCTCGCTTCCCGCTTCTTACCGAACCGCTTCAGGCGGAGCTTGATCATCGTGGCCGTGTCGAGAGGTGTCCGGTAGACGATCTTACCCCCCGGTCAACCCGAAAAACCGACAGAGGGCCATTCCATCGCCTCAGAGTTGCCCGAACCCCTTGCGTTTCTTCGGCGGCTTAGTTGGCCGGATCGGCGCTTGGCTGCGTCCGCCGCCCATCGGCGCAGCACCACCCATACCGGGAAAGCCCCCCACGCCTGGGAACCCCCCGCCCATTCCGGGGAGTCCCGGCATGCCTCCACCGCGGGTCATCTGCTGCATGAAGCCCCGCATCTTTTGAAAGTCGGCCAGAACCTTGTCCACATCCGCCGGCGCATGGCCGCTGCCGGCGGCGATGCGGCGCCGGCGGGAGGGCTGGGAAGCCAGCAGTTCAGGTTGGCGCCGTTCGGCTTCGGTCATCGAGCCGATCATCGCCTCGATCTTCTTGAGCTGCTGCTCGCCCTGCTTGAGCATGCCGTCGTCGATCTTGCTCATGCCGGGGATCATCTTCATCAATCCTCCCAGTGAGCCCATGCGCTTGATCAAGCGCATCTGCTGGAGGAAGTCGGAAAAATCGAAACTGGCTTCCTGCAGCTTCTGCTGCATCTTCGCCACATCGGCTAGCTCAACCTCCTTGGTGGCCTTCTCCACCAAGGTGAGCACATCGCCCATGCCGAGGATGCGGCTGGCCATTCGCTCTGGATGGAAGGGCTGCAGGGCCTCCACCTTCTCGCCGGTGCCGATGAACTTGATCGGCGCGCCGCTCACCTTGCGGATCGAGAGGGCGGCGCCGCCCCTGGAATCGCCATCCAGCTTGGTGAGCACCGCCCCGGTGATGCCCACCTGCTCATGGAAGGCCCGCGTGAGATCGGCGGCCTCCTGACCGATCATCGAATCCACCACCAGCAGCACCTCATCGGGCTGGCAGGCTTCGCGGATCCGCACCATCTCCTCCATCATCGCCGGGTCGATCTGGAGGCGTCCGGCGGTGTCCACCAGCACGGTGTCGAAGCCCTCGGCCTTCGCCCGTTCGATGCCGGCGGCGGCGATGGCCTCGGGAGTGGCTTCGGTGCCGAGGCTGAACACCTCCACTCCGATCTGGCCTCCCAGGGTGCGGAGCTGCTCGATCGCGGCTGGGCGATACACATCCGCTCCCACCAACAGAGCCTTGCGGCCCTGCTCCTTGAGGTGCAGGCCCAGCTTCGCGGTGGCAGTGGTCTTGCCGGCGCCCTGAAGGCCGGCCATCAGGATCACGCTCGGTTCACCGGTTTGGCCTGCGGCCGCTAGCGGGGCATTGCCACCTCCCATCGTCTCCACCAGCTGCTCATGCACCAACTGGATGAACTTCTGGTCGGGGCTGACGCCTCGCACCACCTCGGCGCCAATCGCTTTGCGTCGCACCTCCTCCACGAAGTCCTTCACCACCGGCAGGCTCACGTCCGCCTCCAGCAGGGCGCGGCGCACCTCCCTGAGGGCCCCGTCCACGTTTGATTCGGAGATCGTGGCCTGGCCCCTCAGCCCCTTGACCGCGTCCTCAAACCGTTGGGATAGCTCGTCAAACATGGGCTGCAGACAGGGAGGGTGAATCGCGTTTAGCGGGCCGGACCGGACGCCGCCAGGCGCCAGGCATCGCCGTCCCGCCCAAATACATAAACATTGCGCAGGGTGGTGGCCTTGGTGTGGTTCACCTCCCTTCCGCCGCGACGGGTGCTGTCGCTGTAGTCGAGATCCGCCACCACGGCGATCCGCTGGGGGCTGCGCTCCTGGATCGTGAGCCTGTTGATCCGGACCTCGATGTCCTGGACTTGGTCGAGATTTCGGTCCTGCTGGCGTTCGGTCTCCAGTCGCCGGCGGGGGCCTTCCCGGGCGATCCGTTCGAGGCTTGCTGGAGGTTCGCCGCCGGCCATCACGGCGGTCTTGGCCTGCAGCCAGCTCTCGAGCAGGGCGCGCATCTGGGCCTCATCCGGTTCTCGGGCGGTGAGGGGGGCAGAGGCTGAGCCAGCGCCGGGCTGTTTTGAGGCCGGAGTGGCCGCTGCCGGTGGAGGCGCCGTCGGTCTCAGCGGCGGCGGCGCCGTCGAAGCCGGGGGTGGAGTTGTGCCGGGCGTCGGAGGCGTGCTCCGGGACGATGGCTGGGGTGGACGCAGTTGCAGCAGCGAGCTCCCGACCACCAGCGCCATCCCTAGCCCGGCGATCACCGCGATGGGGTTCAGGCGGGAGAGAGGGCCTGTGGCCAGGGCATGCCGCAGGCCCTCGATCCCCCATCCAAGGGGTACCTCCCCTTCGCCACCAACGCCATCGGTGCGGGAACGCCGCTGGCGCCCTTCACTGCCGAATCTCCCTGACCTCCGGCCGTAAGGCGGCCATTCCTCGCTGGTTGGAGCATGCAGATCCGGTTCCTCGAAGGGCTGGCCGAACACAGCAAAGCCAGCGGCCGGCTGGACCGGCACCAGCAGCGGTTCGCCCGCCACGCCGTCCCCGCCGAGGCCGATGGGCTGGCCTGAGGATGGGGTGAGCGTGAACGTGCGGCCCCGACGGCGATCCTCCTGCTCGACCCAGGCCACCACGTCGCGGTCACTGAAGTAGGCCTCGAGATCTGGATCTGCCTCCAGGTCGCGATAGCCCGGCAGCACATCCCGACTCAGCCAGTCCCGGCAGTAGGCGCACAGCCGACCGAGGGGGTCGGCACTCTGGCGGGTTGCCCAGGCGGCGAGCTCGTCAGAGGCGCCGCACTCGAAGCGCTTTAGGGCCCCATTCACATCACCGAGAAGCAGCTCCAGGTTCGCCAGCAGCGGTTCCACTCCATCCCGACCGCTGGCGAGGAGGCGCTCCCGGGCGGCCGCGATCCTTTCCGGCTTGCGCTGGGCGAAGCCCGAAGCCGTGAGGGCGATGCTGGACAGGAAATCGGCGGCGCCGGATCCCTGATTCGCCCACCGGTCGAATAGGTCGATCTGTTCCTGGACGGTAAGAAAGGTGCGGATCTGCTTGAAGAACGGCTGGAAATCCTCCGGGGCGAAGCCGTCATCGGCGCTCCCCTCGAGACCGCCGCGGCGCTGCACCAGCTGCTCAAGCAGGCTGAGGCCCTCGTCCCGTTCGAGGCTGGCCGAGGGATCACGGCTGAGCAGATCGAGCACCCGGAAGGGGGCCAGGGCCTCCAGGTCCGTCTGGATCCGGTCCCGGAGCTCCGGCAGCTGTCCCATGCGTTGCAGGAGCTGGAGCCCCTGCTGGAGGGTCCGGGCGGCCATCTCGTAGTGGCGTTCCCGGCGGTAGTCCTCGGCGGCGGCCAGGGCTGCCTCCCCGGCCAGAAGGGTGAGGTCGGCTTCGCGACCGCTGCCGAGGACCGGGGCCTGTGGGGGCTGGAGGCAGCGGCTGGCCAGGGTCAGCACATCCAGGGGCTGGCCCGCCTCCAGGAGGAGCAGCAATCCGGCCACCTCCCGGCTGGAGGGAATCTCCAGGGCGGGCATCAAGGCTTCTGGAGCATCCGAAAGGGCAGTGAGATCGGCCTCATACCCAGACCTCCGCTCGGCGTCGCTCAGGAGATCGGCACTGGCCCTGAGCAGGTCGGCTCGGGCCCTCAGGGTCTCGTCCGTGTAACCATGCTCCGGTGCCCGGTCAAGGCGCAGCTGGAGGGCGCGGAGCACGGTCTGGGCATCGGTGGCCGGGCTGACACCCAGCAGCCTGAAGTGGTCGAGCGGCAGATCCAACCCCATCGTTTCCCTTAGGCCAGGACTGTAGTCAGCGGCAGCGGTTTTGACCGTCTTGCGGTGATGGACCCCGTACAGTCGACAGCACGACCCGTACCGCCGACGGCCATGACCCAGGAACTGACGGCTGCCCTGGCCGCCCAGGCCGCTGCCCCGACCTCGGGCACTGCGAATGCCGTTCCCGCCGCCGCTGGCAGCCATGCCGAACGGCACCAGTCGCTCTATCCGGCAGAGCGGGCTGCAGTGAACCGCCTGGAGGGACTCCTCCTTTACCGGGACATGACCCTTGGTCGCCGCTTTGAGGACAAATGCGCCGAGATGTACTACCGGGGCAAGATGTTCGGCTTCGTGCATCTCTACAACGGCCAGGAGGCCGTGAGCACCGGAGTGATCAAGGCGATGCGCCTTCAGCACGACTGGTTCTGCAGCACCTACCGCGACCACGTGCATGCCCTCAGCTGCGGTGTGCCGGCCCGGGAGGTGATGAGTGAGCTGTTCGGTAAGGAGACCGGCTGCAGCAAGGGCCGTGGCGGCTCCATGCACCTTTTCTCAAAGGAACACCATCTTCTGGGCGGCTACGCCTTCATCGGTGAGGGCATCCCCGTGGCCCTCGGGGCCGCCTTCACCAGCCGCTACAAGCGCGATGCCCTCGGTCAGGCCGACAGCGATGCGGTGACGGCCGCCTTCTTCGGGGATGGCACCTGCAATGTGGGTCAGTTTTTCGAGTGCCTCAACATGGCTACACTCTGGAAACTGCCGATCCTATTCGTGGTGGAAAATAATCGCTGGGCGATCGGCATGGACCACAACCGTGCTACCAGCGATCCAGAGATCTGGCGCAAAGCGGCCGCTTTCGGCATGGCCGGTGAAGAGGTGGACGGCATGGATGTACTAGCGGTGCGCGCCGCCGCCCAACGGGCGATCGAACGGGCTCGGGCCGGCGAGGGTCCCACCCTGCTGGAATGTCTCACTTACCGCTTCCGAGGCCATTCCCTGGCCGATCCCGATGAGCTCCGGGCCACCGCCGAGAAAGAGTTTTGGGCCCAGCGTGATCCGATCAAGCGGCTTGCGGCCGATCTGATCACCGCCGGACTGGTCAGCGAAGCCGAACTCAAGGAGATCGAGCGGGAGGTGGATGCCGAGATCTCAGATTGCGTGGAGTTTGCTCTCGCAGCTCCAGAGCCCGACGGCTCCGAGCTCACCCGCTACATCTGGGCGGAAGACTGATCCTTCAGCCTTCCGGCCGATCGCTGGAATCAGAGCCCCGTAGGGAGCTGGCGGGTCAGATTCCGCAGTTTGCGCAGGGCCTTGAGCTCCACTTGGCGCACCCGTTCCCTGGACACGTCCAGTTGGCGGCCGATCTCGGCCAGGGTGTGGTGTTCGCGCCCGTCCAGGCCGAAACGCAGTGCCAGCACTTCGCGTTCCTGTTCGTTGAGGTGGCCCAGCCAACGGCCGAGCTGCTCCTGGTGAATCCCCCGCTCCACCAGGTCAAGGGGTTCCTCGCCGCTGCCGTCGGCGATCAGGTCGCCGAGGTAACTGCGGCCTTCGTCGGCGTTGATCGGAGCATCCAGGCTGGAGGTGGTGAGCGACTGGCGCAACAGGGAATCCAGCTCTTCGATGGGCATGGCAATGGCTTCGGCGATTTCTTGGCGGCTCGGCATGGCACCAAGTTTGTGGGCCAGTTCCAGGCTCACCTTGCGGATCGTGCCAAGCCGCTCGCTCAGGTGCACCGGCAGACGGATCGTTCGAGATTGGCAGGCGATCGCCCGGGTCATGCTCTGGCGGATCCACCAGAAGGCATAGGTCGAAAATTTGTAGCCCCTGGTGGGATCAAATTTCTCGACCGCCCTCTCTAGGCCGAGGGAGCCTTCCTGAATCAGGTCAAGGAGTTCGAGCCCCTTGCCCTGGTACTTCTTGGCGACACTCACCACGAGCCTGAGGTTGGCCCGCATCATCCGTTCCTTGGAGCGGCGTCCGACCTTAATGATCTTGCGCTCATGGATCGAATAGTCGTCGCGTTGCTCTTCCACCAGCCGCATCATGATCTGCACCTGATTGCCGAGTTCGATTTCCTCGGCTGGAGTCAGCAGCGGTTCCCGACCGATCGAGGTCAGGTACCAGGTCATCGAGTCGGTACCTCTTCGGCCAAAGCCGTCATTGCTGGTGACGGAGGAGACGCTCATGGAGTACGAGAAAGTGAACTGACTATCAGACTCAGCCAAAGCTATCAGGCCCTTTTTAAGCATGCCTTCAGATTTGGTTCGCGATTCAACACGTGACAGTGATCTTATCGGAATATCCTCTTTTTTGGCTTGTTTTGTAGTCTATCGCTGGGAATCAGCCGGGATTTGCGGGGTGAATCACCGTTTTCCCCACCGGCTGGCTCGGATCGCTCCCCAGGGGCGCCCAGGCGAGGGCGGCGGCAATCGCCTGCGGTGTGGCCCCGCCGGGGCCATGGAGTTCTGTGCAGCGGCAGCCGGCCAGGGCGTGGTCCAGGGCTGCCACGGCCAGCAGCGCCCCATCAAGGCAGCCGCAGGCTGAGGACCGCGACCCCAGGCCGGCGGCGTAACCAGCCAGCACATCCCCGAGCCCGGCCCGGGCTGCCCCTCCGCAGGCTCGCAGCAGCTGCCAGCGCCGGCCATCGGCGGCGGCGATCACGCTGCGGGCTCCCTTGAGCAGCACGGTCACCCCGGTGCGGCGAGCGGCTTTCGCGGCAGCTTCCAGGGGCGGGGATGCGGCTAGATCGGGGAAGAGGCGGCCGAACTCGCCACCGTGGGGCGTGATCCAGGTGGGTCCCTGGCGCTGGCTGAGCCAGGCGGGGGTGACGCGGTTGAGTCCGTCGGCGTCGAGCACCAGGAGGCCGGGGAAGCGCTGCAGGGGATCCCACCACGGCTCGACAAGCGGCCGATCGGTGCCAGGCAGTTGTGCTTCAGGCCTCGGGCCCAGTCCTGGCCCTACCAACACCGCGTCGAGCCGCTCGAAATGGGAGGGGCCCAAGGGCGGCTCCTCAAGCACCACATGGGGGTGCACCATCCACAGGAGCTCGCCCATCTCCGGTGGCAATACAGCCCGCAGGCTGCCGCAGCCCGAGGCGCTGGCTCCGGCCAGGGCAAGGTGACCAGCCCCCCGGTAGCTGGCACTGCCGGCGATCACCAGCAGGCGGCCCCGGTCGTATTTTCCGGCCGCTGGATCCGGAACCGGTCTTGGGGCTTCCCCATCGTCCCCTTGGGCATTGCTTGGCGGATCAGCCGGCGGGCCCCCAAGGCCCAGGGGTTGGTCCGCCGGAAGGTGCTCCAACAACCTCCGGGGCAGCCCCAGATCCACCCGCTCCAGGCGCCCGACCCAGCTCAGGGCCAGGTCCTGCACCAGACCCCGTTTCCAGAGGCCGATGCAGAGGGTGAGGTCGGCCCGAGCTGCGGTGCTCCCCAGCAGAGCGCCGCTGTCGCCGCAGAGGCCGGTGGGCACGTCAATCGCCACCAGAGCTCTGGAAGCGTCTCTGGAGGCGCAGTTTCGTGCTTCCAGCAGGGCCTCGATCTCCGGGCCGGGCGCCCGGGTCTGGCCGTTGCCGAACAGGGCATCGATCCAGAGTTCGGTTCCCTCCGCCGTGGGCGGATCCACCAGCACCGGAATGCCCAGCCAGCGGGCATGTCTCCAGTGCTGCTCGTTGAGGGGCTTGCGGCGCTGGAAGGGGCACCAGAGCCGCACGGGGATCCCGGCCAGGTGGAGTTCCCTCGCCACCACCAGCCCATCGCCGCCGTTGTGGCCCGGCCCCACCAGCACCACCACGCCCTCCGCCGGAATCAGGCCGGCTCCACCCCGATCCTGCAAGGCCATAAGGCGCCGGCTCACGGCCAGCGCCGCCTTTTCCATCAGGGCCTCCACCGGCAGCCCGCTGGCAAACAACTCGGCTTCAAGCTCCGCCATCTGCTGGCCGCTCATCAGCAGATGGTCGGCATCGCGGCGGGGCCAGCATCGCGATGGATCGGGCCTGGGTGTCACGGCAGCCAGGGGCAACGGACTTCCATGATGGGAAGGGAATGGCAAGGCCACCAGCCGTTTCGTTCTTTCCCCGTCCTGCCGGTGAGCTTCGCCGTTTCCGATCACCACGCCGATGCCATGGCCGCCACCCTCGCCGGGGCGGCGAGCCTGGAGCGACTGCGGGCCTGGCCCGGAGATCACCGCGTGGTGGTGGGCCTCTCCGGGGGGGTCGACAGCTCCCTCACGGCCGCCCTGCTGGTGGAGGCCGGCTGGCAGGTGGAGGGTCTCACCCTGTGGTTGATGAGCGGCAAGGGCGCCTGCTGTGCCGAAGGCCTGGTGGACGCAGCCGCCATCTGTGAGCAGTTGGGGGTTCCCCACCATGTGGTGGATTTTCGCGAGCACTTCCAGCGCCAGATCGTTGATTTCCTGCTGGATGGCTATGGCCGCGGGGTCACCCCCCTGCCCTGTTCCCGCTGCAACCGGGAGGTCAAGTTCGGCCCGATGCTGGCCTGGTCCCGCTCCGAGCGTCAGATCGGTCGTCTCGCCACCGGCCATTACGCCCGGGTCCGCCATGCCGGAGCTGGTGAGGCGCTGCCGGTGCCCGGCGATGGGCGTGGCCGGCACCAGCTGTTACGGGGGCTGGATGCCGGCAAGGACCAGAGCTACTTCCTCTATGACCTCCCCCAGGAGGTGCTGGGAGAACTGGTCTTTCCCCTCGGTGAGATGCGCAAGAGCGAAACACGCCAAGAGGCTCAGCGTTTCGGTCTGCGGACCGCCGCCAAGCCCGAGAGCCAGGATCTCTGTCTGGCCGATCACCACGGCTCGATGAAGGCGTTCCTCGACGCCTATCTGCCGCCGCGTCAGGGCGAGATCGTTCTGCAGGACGGAACGGTGGTCGGCCAGCACGATGGCATCGAGCATTTCACCATCGGCCAGCGGCGGGGACTGGGGGTGGCCTGGCGGGAACCTCTGCATGTGGTGCGCCTCGATGCCGCCCTCAACCGGGTGGTGGTAGCTCCGCGGCAGGAGGCAGCTCGCAGCGGATGCCACGTTCAGGCGGTCAACTGGGTCTCGATGGCACCCCCGGAACAACCGCTCGCGGTGGAGGTGCAGGTCCGCTACCGCAGCGAGCCTGAAATGGCCTGGATGATCCCCAATCCTGCCAGCCCCGGTGGCGTAGCTGCGGGTGGCGCTCGCAGGGTTGAGTTGCAGTTTGCCTCCCCGCAGTTTTCAATCACACCGGGTCAGGCCGCCGTGTTCTATGCCGGCGAAGTGGTGCTTGGTGGCGGCTTGATCGAGAGTTGAACAGAGCCTGGCTTCACTGCGGCAAGAGGTCTGCAACAGCCTTTTTTCTTTCGCTACGGAAGCGATTCATGGCCGATTCGATCACAACGTGCATGTCCATGTATTTATATTCGGAAAGCCGCCCGCCGAAGATGTGTGTAGGAATAGAAGAAGCTCTTTCTTTGTAGAGAGAGTAAGTTTTTTGATTCTGTTCGCTGTTGACTGGGTAGTAGGGAATGCGCCCAGATGTGCAGTCCTGAGGATACTCGCGGGTCACCACTGTGACGTCAGATTGACTGTTTTCGAAGTGTTTGTGTTCGATGGTTCGGGTGTAAGTGGTGGAATCATCGCAATAATTAACCACCGCGTTGCCTTGGTGGTTCTCATGCTCGTGGATATCGTGTTCAAAGTCAAGGGATCGATATTCCAATTGGCCGTAGCTGTGGTGAAAGAACTCGTCAATGCAGCCTGTGTACACAACCTTGCGGGCCAAATTGTCAAAAAAATTGCGATTCTCAAAATAATCGGTATTGAGTCTCACCTCGATACCTGCCAGCATGCGCTCGAACATGGCGGTGTAGCCGCCGATCGGGATGCCTTGGTAGCGATCGTTGAAGTAGTTGTTATTGAAGGTGAAGCGCAGCGGTAGCCGTTTGATAATGAAGGCCGGTAGTTCCCTGGGGTGGCGCCCCCATTGCTTCTTGGTATAATCACGAATAAGAGTGGTATAGATGTCGGAGCCCACCAGGGAAAGCGCCTGTTCTTCGAGGTTCGCGGGGTCGCCCTGGAAGCGCTGCTCCTCAATTCGCGTGCGGGCCTGCTCGGGGGTCTGAACTTGCCAGAGTTCGTAAAATGTATTCATGTTAAATGGCAATGAATACAGACGGCCGTTCGAGAGTGCCTTGGGTGAATTGATATAATTGTTGAAGTCGGCGAAGCGGTGCACAAAGTCCCAAACAGCTTTGTTGCTGGTGTGGAAAATATGGGCGCCGTAGGTGTGCACGTTGATTCCGTGCCTGTTTTCAGTATGGCAGTTGCCGCCAAAGTGGGGTCTCTTATCGATAACCAGGCAGCTCAGACCCGCATCGCTTGCCAGCCTGGCGAAGGTTGCACCGTACAGACCGCAGCCAACGATTAGATAGTCGTAAGTGGCCATGGCACCGGGATCGAGCGGATCACCCAATGAGGCTGGTCGATCCCATGGGGGCAAGCTAACACGTTCTTTCAAACCGTTGGGGAAGTCCGTCGGGTTGCGGAAACTGGTTGGCTGGGCAACCAGCCTGGTCGGCTAAAGGGGACCCCGGCGGCGGGAAGCCTCCGCCGATCCCCTCGGGGCCGCGAAGCGGTGAATCCAGACTGCTAAAATTGGCGGTGAAAAGTGATCCCCGGCAAGCATGGCTTGCAATTTGGTTCTCGGGATGCTGATGTTGGCTCTCGCTTGTTCCCTGCGAACGGGAAGCCGTCGAAATTCGGCGATGTACACATCACCATGTCAGGATTGGTGAGGAATGGATAGACCGATCTGTCGCATTATTTCTAGCGACTATCTCGATAAGGATGTCTATCTCAATATCAGTGCTTTTTACAGGGCGGCTGGTTATCGGTTGATTCCGCCAACTGCCCGCCTCAATGGAGCTTCCGATGATCGGGCCGACTTATTAGTTGTGTTGCGTGGTGATAATGGTTGCGAGCTAAAGGATTTCCATGGGCCTGTTCATATTTACGATTATGTCAAGGAATATGCTGTTGATTGGGGATGCCGTTATCCATCGGCTGCCCACATCACGGTTGTGGCCCTTGCCTCATCGTCCTTCCATTCTGCAGAGGATTCCAAATCCGCCTCCTATGCTTCGTCGAGAGTCAGCCGGGTGGATGCCTATCTACCCGTGATACCAGCCCTTTGGAAGCGTCCCTGGTCAGGCAAACGGCAGCAGCCGGTCCATATCTCCAACTTCAAGCGGATGGGCGATGACGCCTACCAGCGCGACCTGCTCGCCCTGATCCGCGCCGGGGTAGTCCGGGCCTTCGGGGCCAACTGGCAGTTGGCCGGTGTGCGTGCCCACCCGCTCAGCTATCGGCAGGCCAACCAACATCTGTCGGCTTCGGCCTGGTGCTTCGGCCTGATGTGGCCCTATCAGCGGGGTCGCACTCTCTCTGGAAGGATGTGGCAAGCTCCCCTCAACGGATGCTTTGTGCTAAGCGAAAGGGGAACCGATATCTTGGGCTGTCCAGGTGTGATTGAGTGCGAGGCATTCCATGCCGAAGCGGCCACTCTTGGGCTGGATCCCCAGGCTTGCCGAGATCTTGCCGATAAGGCGTCAGCCTTCTGGGAGTCGCACAGCCGCTCTTTGGCTGCGGCGCTTGGATTCGATTCCGGCCTCTCCCTCACTCCTGCCGACCTGTGGCCCGAACGCACCCTGCTGTTGCTCTGGGACCTGGAGTTCCGCTGGCAGCGGCTGGTCGGGCGCTTCCAGGTGGCCTTGATGCCCCCGCTCCAGCGGCTCCGCCGCGGCCTGGGCAAGCTTGCCCGTCGCTGCGGACTCAATCCCCGTGAGCGCTCCGCCGGTCGCACCCGTTCCTGAGGGTGATGATCTCCCCCAGGCTCACCAATCGGGATCCTCCACCCGGCACACCTGAATCCCCCGACTGCCAACGGCTGGCACGGTGCTGATGCAGGCCCGAACCACAACGCCGTTCACCTCGATCTCACAGGCGCCACAGCTGCCGGTCCGGCAGGCGGTGGGAATCGTCTGCTGGCAGCGCCGGGCAGCCACTAGCCAGGGCTCCCCCGCCCTGGCCTGATTGCGGCTTCCATCAGGCCACTGGATCGAGATCGCGGATTCAGCCATCGCGGCGCAGCAGGGGTTCAAGGTCAACGTGGCGCTCGAAGCTGTCGGCCAGTCTCTCGAGCAGCCGATTTCTCTGGTCGGCGTGGTTCTCCTTCAGTTCTGGCAAGACCTGGAGGCCACGACGCCGCCGCAGTTCATTCAACCAACGGCGCCGCCAGGCGCCGCTTTCGAAGATGCCATGGAGGTAGGTGCCCGCCACCACCCCACCCTGGGGCGTGGCTCGCCACCAACCCAGATCCTGGTTATCGCTGAGCAGGGCCTCCGCTTCGGTGCCACCGTCTTCCAGCCAGCGGCTGCGGCCATGGTGCAGTTCGAAGCCCTCTAGTTCAAGGGCTGGCCCGGCTGGCCAGCGCATCCCCACCTGCCGCCGGGCGAGTTGTTTCCTGCTGCCGAAACTGGTCTGGATGGGAAGAAGGTCCAGTCCTTGCAAGGCTTTGCTCGGGGGGTGCCGGTTTCCCTCACCCCCCTCAAGATCCTCCGGATCCAGTAACTCCCGGCCCAGCATCTGGAGTCCGCCGCAGATCCCAAAGACTGTGCCTCCCCGGGTCAGGTACGTCTGCAGTTGCTGATCCAGGCCGGTGTCGTAGAGCCAGGCCAGATCCCGTAGCGTCTGCTTGCTGCCCGCCAACACCACCGCGTCCGGATCCCCCAGCGCTTCGCCGGGCCGGAGCCAGCGCAGCCTCACACTCGGCTCGGCCTCCAGGGGATCCAGATCGGAGAAGTTGCTCAGGGAGGGCAGCCGTGGCACGGCGATGGTGATCTCGCCGTTGGGCCGGCCGCCGCGCCGTTCCAGGAGATCCAGTGAATCCTCCGGTGGAAACAACTCCTCCAGCCAGGGCATCACACCCAGCACGGGAATGCCGGTTTCCCGCTCCAGCCAGCTTCGGCCAGATTCGAACAGTTCCGGCCGGCCGCGGAAGCGGTTGATCAGGATGCCGCGGATCAGGGGCCGTTCCACCGGCCGCAGCAGCGCCAGGGTGCCCACGAGCTGTGCGAAGACCCCACCCCGTTCGATATCCGCCACCAGCAGGCAGCGCGCCCTCAGGTACTGGGCGAGCCGCAGATTGGTGAGATCCCGGGGCTGCAGGTTCACTTCCACCGGACTGCCAGCCCCCTCAAGCACTAGACGGCCGCCCGGATGGGCGGCCTGCAATCGGTCCAATCCGGTGCGGATTGCGGCCCAGCCCGGCCGAAACCAGTCGCGGTAGTAGAACTCGGCCCGGGCGATGCCCACGGAGCGCCCCAGGTGAATCACCTCGCTGGTGCTGTCCCCCTGGGGTTTGAGCAGCACGGGATTCATGGCCGCCACCGGCTCCAGATCCGCTGCCCAGGCCTGCAGGGCTTGGGAGTAGGCCATCTCGCCGCCGTCGGCATCAACCCAGGCATTGAGACTCATGTTCTGCCCCTTGAAGGGCAGGGGGCGCTCTCCGTGGCGTCGCAGCACCCGGCAGAGGGCCGCACTCATCAGCGACTTACCGGCCCCGCTGCTCGTGCCGAGCACCATCAGGGGAGTCGGCGTGCCAGGGGCCGGTCGGGTCAAGGGCGGGGCTCAGAACCGGGGCCGGTGGCGCCGGAAATTCTCCTGGATTCTCTCGCGAAGGCCGGCCCGGGGAATCTCCCCGGGCCACCGTTCCAGTACCTGCCGGCCTAGCGGGGTCAGTCGCACCCGTTCGGTGAGCCCCTGGCCATCCACCTCCCGGCGAAGCACCCCAAGGCGAATCAGCCAGTTGAAGTGGGCCTCCGCCCGCTCAGGTCCGAAGGGTGCGAATACCAGGTTCGCCCAGTCTTGCCGGCGGCAGAGTTCCTGGCTGCTGATCGCACGGTTCTTCAGTTCCTCGAAGAAGGCTCGCCTGAAGGGCAGGCACCTCAGTGAAACGGTGGCACGGTTTAGGGCCAGGCGGTCTTCGACGGGCGGGAGAACGGTCAGGGGCAATTCCACGGGGAGGGCTGATAAGGGTTCAGTTGCGGCATGCGGGGTGTCACCTGGGCGGTTTAGGGAAAGATGTCGTCGAGCAGATCCTGGCCAGTCTCTCCAGTGGATCGGGGTGTTGGCGTGGGGGGAACCACCCCATCAGGGCCACCGCCGCGGGCCTGCTGCGACCGGCTCACATCCAGCAACAGATTTGACCAGCGGAACTGCACGGCGCTGCCCCGGTCGACGATGAACACGGGCCAGGTGCCGGTTGCGTCGCTCAGCACCAGCTGGCTGGCTCGGCGCTGAAAGCGATAGAGCTTGCCGTTGTCCATCTGCACCACGTAGTACTTCCAAACAGTCTCGTTCTGGCGGTAGAGGCGGCAGGGGCCGCTGAACACGGTCAGCCCGCGTTGCATCAGCTGGCACTGCCGCTCCCCCGCAGGGGGCGGCTGGGGTGCCGGTGCCGTGCCCATGGCCGGGCCCGTGGTGGGTGACAGCCCGAAGAGCTGGCGGCTCAGCAGCGGGTTCACGTTTCTCCGTCGCCAGCCTCCATCCCAGCAGAGCTGCTGGTTCAGATCGCAGAGCTGGCCGCTGCTCAGCTGGAACTCTCGCTGGGGAGGGCTCCCCGAGAGCTGCGCCAGTAGTCGGTTGCTGGCGCCAGGTCCGTAGTCGATGCGGGTCAGGCCGATGGAGGAACCCTGGCGGTCGAAGCACACCTGGCGGGGGGCATCGCAGATCACCCCGGCCCGCGGGAAGTCCGCGGCACGGGCAGCCATGGGGATGGCCGAGGCACCAAAGAACCCCAGGGCCAGCATGAGAAGTCGAGGACGAGCCCGGTGCCGGATGGGGCTCGGAGGTCGGTTCATCGGCGAAGCACTCTGACCTTGAAGGGAAGTTAGCGACGGTGGCTGAGGCGGCACAGAAATCCTTTGCTTCATCGATGCTCGCCCCTGCCGGCCTGTGGCAGGTTGGGACATCTTCCCCGCCGCCCTGTGCTCCTGCTGGCTTCCGCCTCGCCTGCCCGCCGCCGTCTGCTTGAGCAGGCCGCCATTCCCCATAGGGTCCGGGTGAGCGCTCTGGATGAGGAGGCCATCAAGGACCCCGATCCGAAGCGTCTGGTGCTGCGCCTTGCCGAAGCGAAGGCGAGGGCGGTGGCTCAGGTGGCTGGGAACAGTTTTCTTGCCGAGGACGGAACCCCCTGCGGTGCCCTTCTTGCCTGTGATTCCCTGCTGAGCTTCGAGGGCGAGATCTTCGGTAAGCCGCGGGATCGTCAGCAGGCGATTGAGCGCTGGCAACGCCTTTCAGGCTGCTGGACCGAGCTCCACACGGGCCATTGCCTGCTGAGATCCAACCCTGAATCGGGCCAACCGATCGATGCCGGCTTCTCCCTTTCGATGGAAACCGTCACCACACGGGTGAAGCTGGCACCACTTGATCTGTCGGCCATCACCGCCTATGTGGCTACCGGAGAGCCGCTGGCCTGTGCCGGCGGTTTTGCCCTTGAGGGTCGGGGCGGCCTTCTGGTGGAGCGGATCGATGGCTGCTATAGCAATGTGATCGGGCTCAGTCTGCCCTTGCTGCGGCGGTGGTTTGCTTCGTTTCAGCCCCTGCCGTGAAACCAGGCGAGGCCCTTGAGCCAGGGCTGACGCCAAAAAAAGACCCCCGTCGGTAAACGGAGGTCATGTAGATGAGCTGATCGAAAAACTGTTTTTCCAACGGAAGAACAGATTGAGACCGGTTCAATCCAGATCGGGCATGGCCAGGGTGGGCTCGGCCTGACGGTCGATGCCCTTCTCAAAGCCGGCGGCCGCGGCGCGGGCGCGGCCAGCGTGCCAGAGGTGACCCACCAGGAAGAAGAAGGCAAGCACGAACTGGGTCGCGGCCAGCCACTGGCGGATGTTCACGAAGTTCACCGAGTTGGGCTCGGTGATGATGCCGCCAACTGAATTCAGGGAGGCGTTCGGGGCGTGGGTCATGTATTCAGCCGCACGACGCACCTGCCAGGGCTGGATGTCATTCTGAAGCTTGTCGAGGCTCAGGCCATTCGGGCCGCGCAGCGGCTCGAGCCAGGGGCCGCGGAAGTCCCAGAAACGCATCGTTTCACCACCGAAGATGATCTCGCCGGTGGGGGAGCGCATCAGGTACTTGCCAAGACCCGTGGGGCCCATAGCAGAACCGATGTTGGCGCCGAGGCGTTGGTCGCGCACCAAGAAGGTGAAGCTCTGGGCCTGGGAGGATTCGGCGTTGGTGGGGCCGTAGAACTCCGAGGGATAGGCGGTGTTATTGAACCAGATGTAGGCCGAAGCCACGAAGCTCATCAGGCTCAGGGCACCGAGGCTGTAGCTCAAGTAGGCCTCACCGTTCCAGATGAAGGCCCGGCGTACCCAGCCGAAGGGCTTGGTCACGACGTGCCAGATCCCACCGAAGATGCAGATCAGGCCGACCCAGATGTGGCCACCGATGATGTCCTCCATCGAGTTCACGCCGATGATCCAGCCTTCTCCACCAAATGGGGCTTTGGTGAGGTAGCCGAAGATCACGACGGGGTCAAGGGTGGGGTTGGAGATGAGTCGCACATCGCCGCCACCGGGGGCCCAAGTGTCGTAGACACCGCCGAAGAACATGGCTTTGAACACCAGCAGCAGGGCGCCCACCCCAAGAAGGATGAGGTGATAGCCGATGATGTTGGTCATCTGGTTCTTATCACGCCAGTCTTGCGAGAAGAAGGCGGAATAGTTCTCCAGAATTTCCGGGCCACGAAGAGCGTGATAAAGACCACCCAGTCCAAGCACAGCCGAACTGATCAAGTGGAGTACACCCACCACGAAGAAGGGATACACGGAGGTGACCTCACCGCCGGGACCAACTCCGTAACCCAGGGTGGCGACGTGGGGGAACAGGATCAAGCCCTGCTCGTACATAGGCTTGTCAAAGGTGAAGTGGCTCACCTCAAAGAGCATCATCGCTCCGGCCCAGAAGACCATCAGGCCTGCATGGGCCACATGGGCGCCAAGGAGGCGACCGGAGAGATTGATCAAACGAGCGTTACCAGCCCACCAGGCGTAGCCGGTGGAGTCGAGGTCTTTGCCCCCGACGGAGACAAGACCGGAATTAAAGGGCGTTTCCACGGGGCAGAACCTCTTCAGGGAAGACGAAGTTTTCGTGAGGCTGGTCGGCCGGGGCCATCCAGGCGCGCAGACCTTCATTCAGCAGAATGTTCTTGGTG
>Ga0207941_1000008_pt1 | contig 81054 bp, 88 predicted proteins | sample LakMenEpi13Sep12_FD_150695 | JGI IMG/M metagenome (GOLD analysis project Ga0207941, IMG submission 150695) | Freshwater microbial communities from Lake Mendota, WI - 13SEP2012 deep hole epilimnion (SPAdes) | ecosystem: Environmental > Aquatic > Freshwater > Lake > Epilimnion/Euphotic zone ...
CGGCCCCAGCCAGAGCCCCGGGCTCTGGAGCCGGGCGATCCACCCCCAGCTCCCGCCACACCAGCGCCAGCAGGGCATCGAGCCCGGTGCGGGTGGCCGCCGAGATCGCCAGAGGCGCCCCCAGGCTGGGCAGGGCCGCGGCGCTGAGGCCATGGGCGGCCAGCGCCTCCAGCCTCTCAGCGAGTTCCTCGGAATCGAGCAGTTCGGCCTTGGTGAGCACCACCAGCCGCGGCCGCGCCTCGAGGCCATGGCCGTAGGCCCGCAGCTCCGCTTCCACCACCTGCAGATCGGCCACCACGTCCTCTGAGTTGCCATCCACCAGGTGGAGCAGCAGGCGGGTGCGCTGGATGTGGCGCAGGAAGTCGTGGCCCAGGCCCGCACCGCGGGCGGCGCCAGCGATCAGGCCGGGGATGTCGGCGAACACGGTGCCATCACCGCTGGGGCGGCGCACCACCCCCAGGTTGGGCACCAGGGTGGTGAAGGGGTAATCAGCGATGCGGGGCCGGGCGGCCGAGAGCACGGCGATCAGGGTGCTCTTGCCGGCATTGGGCTGGCCGATGATGCCCACCTCGGCCAGCAGCTTGAGCTCCAGCCACAGGTCCCAGGCCTCGCCATCGCGGCCCTCGGTGAACTTCTCCGGTGCCCGGTTGCGGTTGCTGAGGTAGTGGGCGTTGCCGAGACCGCCGCGGCCACCGGCCGCCACCAGGAGCTCCTGACCCGCCTCGGTGAGATCACCCAGCAGGATGCCGGTGCGGCTGTCGCGCACCTCGGTGCCGCAGGGCACCTTGATAACCAGGGGCTTGCCGCTGGCGCCGCTGCTGCGGTTGGGGCCGCCGCGCACGCCGTCGTCGGCGGCGAAGAGGCGCTTGAACTTGAAATCCAGCAGGGTCTGGAGGTTGGGGTCGGCGCGCAGCAGCACGTCGGCGCCGCGGCCGCCATCGCCGCCGGAGGGACCGCCGGCGGGTACGTACTTCTCGCGGCGGAAGGCCACGATGCCGTCGCCACCACGGCCACCGCGCACGGCGATGCGGGCCTGATCGATGAACTGCATTTGCCCAACCTTAGGATCCCTCGGTATTGGAGCCGCCGTGGCTGAGGTTCGCTTCCAGCAGGTGAGTAAGGCCTACCCGCCCCGGCGGGGTGGCGATCGGCCGGTGGAGGTGCTGCAGCAGCTGGATCTCGCCATCGCCGATGGGGAGTTCTTGGTGTTGGTGGGACCTTCGGGCTGCGGCAAGAGCACCCTGCTGCGGCTCTTGGCCGGGCTGGAGAGCCCCAGCGGCGGCGAGATCTATGTAGGGGATCGCCCCGTGAGCCGGCTGCGCCCCGCCGAGCGCGATGTGGCGATGGTGTTCCAGAGCTACGCCCTCTATCCCCACCTGAGCGTGGCCGACAACATCAGCTTCGGGCTGCGCCGCAGCCGGCCCCGCACCGCCATGGAGCAGCTGCTGGATGGCCTGCACCGCGTCACCCGCCCCTGGCCGGCGCCGCTGCGGATCCGCTCGGATCGGGAGGCGGCGATCGAGCGGCGGGTGGCCGAGGTGGCCACCACCCTGGAACTGGATGGCCTGCTGGAACGCCGGCCGAAGGAACTCTCCGGTGGCCAAAAGCAGCGGGTGGCCCTGGGCCGGGCGATCGCCCGCAAGCCGGCGGTGTTCCTGATGGATGAGCCGCTCAGCAACCTCGACGCCAAGCTGCGCACCGGCACCCGCGCCCAGATCGTGGAGCTGCAGCGCCGCCTGGGCACCACCACCCTCTACGTGACCCACGACCAGGTGGAGGCGATGACCATGGGCCACCGCATCGCCGTGCTCAACGGCGGGCGGTTGCAGCAACTGGGCACCCCCCTGGAGCTCTACCAGTGGCCGGCCAATCTGTTCGTGGCCCAGTTCATCGGCAGCCCGCCGATGAACCTGCTGCCGGTGGTGGTGGCCGCCCCGGGCCAGCTGGCGTTGGAGGGGCACCGCCTGCTGGTGGAGGGCCCGATGGCCGAGGCCCTGGGGGGCCGCCAGGGCCAGACCCTCACGGGCGGTCTGCGGCCTGAGCACCTGAAGCTGGCGCCGGCCACCAACCGCAACCTGGCGGCCGAGGTGAGCCATGTGGAAGCCCTCGGCAATGAGCAACTGGTCACTTGTCGGCTGCTGGAGGGCAGCCACCTGGTGCTGGTGCGGGCCACGCCCGAGCAGGCGCTGAGCGTCGGTCAGAAGGTTCATCTTGCCGTGGAGTCAACGGGCTGGCGGCTGTTTGATGGGGCAGGCGAGGCGCTGGCGCTGCCGCCGGCCCCTAAGGAACGGATCGAACTGCAGCTGCCGGTGCTGGGGTGAGCGCCACTGGCCATCCCTGCCGCCCAGCAGATCAGCTCCGATTGCCCTTCGGCTTCGGCTTCGGCTACAGCTGCGGCTGCGGCTACGCCATGAACACCCGCCTAATCTGGCCCCATGGGCACCCCGCAACCCGAGGCGCTTCGGCGAGAGCCTCCAGCCAGGACGCTCGGGCCGGGGCTGGAGGCGCCGGAGATCGCTGCGGCCTTGGCGCGGCTCCGCCAGGATCCCGACGTGCAGGAGATCCGGCTGTTCAGCTCCCGCGCTCGCGGCGAGGCTCCGCCGGGTTCCGACCTCGACCTGCTGCTGATCCTCAAAGGCAGCCTCACACCGGAGCGTGAACGCCAGCTGCGTGCCCGCACCCGGGCCTTGCTGCTGCCGCTGCTGCCGGTGGATCTCGACCTGCTGATCAGCGATGCCGCCACGACCAGCCACTGGGCCGGCTCCCGCTGGCATGTGCTCGGCCACATCCAGCGCGAAGGGGTTCGGCTTGATGGAGCCTGACTCGATGCCGCCTGAGGAGGACGCTCGCGCCATCCTGCGGCTGGCCCTGCTCCATGAGCAGTCGCTGGCCGCCAGCCTGGATCCGGCCTTCGCCCAGGAGAACTGGGGCTTTCTGGCCCAGCAATGCGTGGAGAACCTGCACAAAGGCTTGATCGTCCTGTCCGGGGAGCATCCACCGCTGAGCCACGATCTTGAGCGTCTGCAGCTGCTGGCCGGGGGGGTCCTTCGGGAGGAAATGCTGGCGCTGCAGGAGTTTGCGGTGAAAGCGCGCTATTTACCGGAAGAGGCACCGCTTTCGGGCACCCGAGTGGAACTGCTGGCCCGGATCCGCCAACTCAGGGGGGAGCTGGAGAGCTTGCTGGAGGGAACGGGCAGGCCGGCCACCGGCACCGACTGAGCCGGTTGGCGTCAGCTCAAGCCGGGGGTGCCTCTGCCCGCTGGGGACGCCGGTAGCGCGGGGCAGCTGAAACGATGCCAACGCTGGCTCTGTCGCCCGTGAGGCCCGGCTTCACGACAACCAGACCGTGGAACTCAAGGTGGTGGCCGATGGGGTGCTGATCCGGCCCGTTCAGCCTCGGCTCTCCCTGGCGGAGCGACTGGCGAGTTACTCGCCCATGGCAGGCGAGGCCACCGAAGCGATGGCCTGGGATCCCATCAGGACAGAGGTCATCGAATCACCCCGCCGCGGCCCTCAGCTTCTGGTTCTCGCCACCGCCCCCTTCCATAGGATCCCTGGTCAGGCTTCATCCACCTCGGCGAGCACGGCGGCCACCAGCCCATCGCTGAGGTAATAGCCCTCCTCCCTCAGGGCCGCCATCAGCGGCGCGCAGGCGGGAATCAGCTGTTGCTGCTTTGCCACGACCAGTACCGCAGCGGTGCCGAGGATGGGGAGCCCCCAGCTTCTGGCCTCGGCCCTGCCGCAGCGGTCGTCGACGATCACCAGCACCTGGGCGCCAGCGGCCTGCCAATACAGAGCCAGGGCGATCGTGGTGCGCTCGCCAGAGTCCACGCCGGGATTGAGCGGCTCGACATCGGGCACATCCGTTGACTCGACAATGCTGAGCCACCCTGCTTCTCGGGCCTTTGCGATGGCAGAGGCACCGGGCCTGCGATCAGCGCGGACATCAGGCTCGGCATCGATGCCGATCTCGGCCGCCACCACGGCGGTGATGGTCACGCCGCCGAACAAGGCACGCAGCAGATCAAGGCAGCCGATCCGCGCCAGGCCGATCAACGGGCCCGCATCGGCGATCACCACCCGCATCGTGCCCAGCCGCGAAGGCTCAGGCGCCGCCATGCAGCCAGCGGCGCGCAGCGGCCAGATCATCCTGGAGGTCGGTCGCATCCCCTTCCACCACAGGAATCTTCAGGGCCGCGAGGATTTCGAGGAAGCGCGGCAGCGGCAGATCCGCCACCCGGGCGGCGCTGGCCACGGAGATCGATCCGGAGCGAAACAGCGAAAGGGCAAGCCCCGACCGCACCGCCGCCGGATCCGGCAGGCCGAGACGATCGAGCGCCACCACCAGCGCCGTGGGCTGCTGATGGCTGGTCACCAGAGCCATCGCGTCTTGCTCAGCGGCCCGCAGCACCGTGGACGGATTGCTCTTGAGCTGGCGGATTGAAAAAGCCTTCATGATGTTCCTACACTCTGCGACCCTAGCGAGGGAGAACGCCGCCAACAACGCCGATCTCGGCCAGCAGCTTCAAAACCTCCAGTGACCCGTGCTCGGTCCCGCCGACATCGCCCAGCCCTTGCCCCTGCTCTAGCCGAAGGCTCTGCGAAGCAGTAGGCCCAGGTGGCTGCCGTGCTGGATCAGGCCGCCTGCAGATCAACCGCGGGCGGGAAGCCAGCCAACCCCTCACAGCCCTGCTGCTGCTGCCTGATCTGCTCCGCGATGCCCTCGCCAGCCTGGCGCTGGCTCTGGTGGCTGGATGCGGAGCTGGGTCGCGGGGATCGAGAGTCTTGAAAGCAGGGCTTCAAGTGAGGCTCAAGCCCCTGCTGGATCGCGCCATTGAACCTTGCGGGTCTGGCGGATCGGTGCTGATCAAGGCTGCGTCAGCGGTACACCTCGCGCCGGTGGCCCACATGGACCACTTGCACCACTTGCACCACCAGCACCTGATCGAGCACCTCGTAAACGATGCGGTAATCCCCTACACGCACCCTGTAGACCCCGACTTCGCCCTGAAGGGCAACGCAGCTTGGTGGTCGGGGATTCTCTGCCAACAGATCAATGGCCGCACGAATGCGTTGCTGATCACGTCGTTGCAGATCCTCCAGGGAGCGGACAGCACGGCGGGCCAGGCGAACCTCATAGCGCCGAGCTGGCTGATCAGAGCTCAATCTCACACCAGGCCAAGATCAACCTTGACCTGCTCCCAAGGCACGCTGTCGTCGTCTTCGCGGGCAAAGGCCAGGGCTACCCGGTCGCTGGCGTCTTCCGCTGCCGCCACCAGGCGCTCAAACGCCGCGTGCTCCAGCACCACCGCTACAGGTCGGCCGTGCCGGGTGAGCACGATGGGCTCGCCACTGCGCTGGGTGGATTCGATCACCTCAGCGAGGTTCTCGCGGGCCTGGCTGATCGCGATTTCTCCCATAACTCTGCCTGGTTTGTACAAATCGTACAACCGCAAACCAGGGATCCCGGCGCCCCCCTGGCCATCACCCGGCGCTGATCAGCCCCGCTACCGCGAGTCGGCTGGGCGAATGGCTGCGCTTTCATCATCGGGTGCGCCAGCTTGATGCCGACGATCTCGATGCCGAGCATGTGCAGCGGCGGCTGCGATTGGTGCTGGATTTGTTGCCCCAGGTGCTGGCCGATCTGCAGACCTTCGAGCGCTGGCTGGTGGAGCTGGCGGAAAGGGCCGCTGGGTTCAGCCGAAGGCGTCAACACCGGGTTGAGCGCTCCAGATCCTTCGAGGCCTTCGGGTGGTGGCGGCTGTCAATCCTGCTGCGGCAGCACCGCCCAGAGCCGGGTGAGGGTGTGGCCCCAAGCCTGCTGGCCCAGGGCCAGATTCAGCACCTTCAGCGCCTTCTCCACCGCCTGATGGGCGGCGAAACAGGCCCATTCATGGCGAGCGGCCTGCATCGACTGCTCCGCCTGCTCCAGATCCCGCAGGGACTGATCCACCCAGTCCGCCGATCGATCGGCCAAGGCCAGCACGGCGAATGCCGAAATCTAGGTTGGAGTCCTGCCTCAGGCACCTCCCTTAGGCACAGCGGTGACGCTTATCCAGCCAGCCAGGGCAGAACCAAATCACGGTGGCCCCTGCTTATGGAGCCGCACCACGGTGATTCAACTGGAAGGGGATGGGACGACGCCTGCGAATACGGGGCGCCTTGAGGCGTCCCCACAAAAACGCACCTACCGAAAGCCCGAAAAAGTTTTTTACACGTGCCATTTTCTTAATTGGCCTCAGGAGCATGATTTTTTCTTGGGGTGGGCATAACTACTCCGACATTGCATCACAAAAAGGCATGATGCCGTCTCGCATTCTCGCCCAACACTGCAAGCGCATTATCCCTTGGCTGGCAGCACCGGCTGCGCTGCTTCTGAGCCAGGGGCAGGCGAAGGCGGTTCTGACCTACAACATTTTTGAATCTGGCGGCAATGTTGTCGTTCAGACGAGTGGCAGCCTGAATCTCACTGGGTCACAAGATGCTGGCTCCAATTATTGCGCCGTCAACGGAGCAATCCTTTCGCGCCATGCCATCATTTGCACTGGGACCGACCCCGGAACACCTATCAACGCTCGCAGAGTCTCAGGGCCTATTAATTTTAATGGATCTGTCTCCAGATTTGGAGCGACCAGCGTCTCTGGGATGTTTACCATGTTAAAAGGTCTAATCGGTCAATTAGCACTTGATCCTGCCTACGTCTCCAATGACCCAATTGTCAGCAGCGCCACGTTCAATGGCACAACACTTGCAGGTCTTGGCTTCACCACTACAGGCCTGATCGGCACCTGGTCTCTTATCGGCACCAGCGAGACAATTAAGGTGTTCATTGGCAACTCGGCCTCCGCTGCTGTCCCCGGCCCCCTGCCCCTGCTAGGCGCTGGTGCCGCCTTCGGCTGGAGCCGCCGCCTACGCAAGCGCATCGCCGCTCCTTTGATCACGCCGCCCCAAGCCTGATTGCAGCCCTGAATCCGCTCCCGGCCCTGCCATTGGCGGGGCTTTTTTGTGCCCGCCCTGCGCGGCAAATCTTTCTTTGCGTTTGACCACCACAGTTCTGCCATGCCCCCCAGCTCCGAACCATCCCGCTCTGGCAGCCCTGTGCTCCTCTCCGCCCCGGGCCTGGGCGTGGTGGCGCTGGTGCTGTTTGTGCTGTTCGGCTCGCTGGTGGCCGCAGCCCTGTTCCCCCTGCAGCTGCTGGATCCCGCCTGGCAATTGCGCCTGGCTGGCTCCCTGATCAACAGCGCCGCCTTCCCCCTGCTCGGCCTGGCCCTGCTCCAGATCGCCGCCGAGCTGGGACCCCACGATCCGCTGCTCAAAAGCCGCGCCCGCCTCTGCAGCCAGCTGGCCGTGGCCGCCGCCCTCGGCTTCCTGCTGCTTGTTCCCCTGCAGACGATCGCCGGCCTGAAGACCAGCCGCACGGCCAACAACGCCCAGGCCGCCCGTATCCAGGGTGCCGAGGCCAAACTCAAGGCCCTGCGCCAGGTCGTGGCCGGCGCCACCAGCAACGCCGATCTCAACCAGCAGCTTCAGAAGCTCAGTGGCCCGGTGCTTGGCCCGGCCGACATCGCCCAGCCCCTGCCCTTGCTCAAGGCCCAAGTGGCTGCCGTGCTCGATCAGGCCGCCCTGCAGATCAGCCGCGAACGGGAAGCCAGCCAGCCCCGCACACCCCTGCTGCTGCTGCCTGATCTGCTCCGCAACGCCCTCGCCAGCCTGGCGCTTGCCCTCGGTTTTGCGGCCCTGGCCCGGCGGACTGGTTCCCGACGCACCCTGCTGAAGGAATTGCAGAGCGGATGGCGGCGTTCCTGGTTTGGCGGCGGAGGCCGGCGCCGTAGGGGCTCCAGTGGCTCCGGCGGCTAGCGGCGCGATCTTGGCCAGGGCGATCGCGGCTCCTAGGGCCGCGGCCTACGAGAGTTCACCACTCGAGACAGCAGGCGGCAAGGCAGCCGTATTACAATACGTCAATCCGTCGTACAGGGGCGAGCCTGGGGCCATGCCACTCACCGTCAGGCTGGACAGCGAAACTGAACGCTGCCTCCAGGAGCTGCTGGCTGCCACAGGCCAGGACAAGAGCGCCCTCATCCGCCAGCTGATCCGCGATCGCTGGCAACAGCGCCGGCCCTCCCCCTCAATCACCGAGCAGTTGGGCGGGCATCCCGATCACTTCCTCGACAACCTGCCAATCGGCAGCGCCGAACGCCAACAACGGCGACGGCTGCTCAGCGAGCACCTCCAGGCTCGCCGGCTAGAGCGGTGCTGATGCGGCAGATCCTGATCGATTCGGGAATCCTGCTCAGTTATTACCAGCAGCAGGAGCCCCTACATCAAGCGGTGGTGACCTTCTTTGATCAGAACGCCGCCCAACTGATCACCTCGCCGATCTGCATCGCCGAGGTGCTGTGGCTGCTGGGCAATCCCGGTGATCCCCGCGTCCTGAGCGCTCAGAACCACCTGCTCGGGGCCGTTAGCCGGGGAGGCATCGAGGCGATCAACCTGCTTCCGGAGGATTACGCCCGCATCGCTGAACTCAATCAGCGCTACGCCGATCTTCCCGGTGACTTCGCCGATCTCACCTTGGTGACACTCTCAGAGCGGCTGGACATCGCCGAGATCCTCTCCCTCGACAGCGACTTTGATGTCTATCGACGCTTTCGGCGTGAACCGTTCCGCCGGGTTCCTCTGCCCTGATCCAAGCGGAACAGCCCGCTCCGCTGGGATCAAGGGAAGCATCGGGGTTGAGCACCGAGTTGTCCGGCAAGCGGCAGCCGGTAGAGCTGTCGAACGCCCTCCAGCCGCCGGTGACACGGGCCCAGCAGCCTATGCCGTGGATCACCCACACCGGCCCGTTGGCACCGCGCAGGCGCTCCTCCACCGCCGCCTCGGCCTCGTGCACCCGCAGGCCGCGCTCATCCACGCTGTTGGCCTCGGTGCGCACCTCTCGCCGTTGAGCCCCTCGATCACAGCAGGAATCCACTGCGGACTAGGCGTCAACTAGGTGAGTAACAGTTCGCGCAAGTCAACGCGCGTGGAATGACTCCGGCAGGCGGGTGGCTGCCACGACCACGGCAGGATCAACAACATGCAACCGTACCGCCGGATGGGAGGCCAGCAGTGCCAACCAGCGCTCCATATCGAGGCTGAGGGCAAGCCGACCCCGGTTCACCAGCATCGCCACTTGCCAGCAGCTGACTGCGGATACCAGATCACTCCATGGGGGTCGAGCATTGATTGCCGGTCAGCATCGATTGCCCATCCTCCGGACGGAGGCTTGGTCCTTTGCCCTGGTACTGCTTTTTGCCGTACCATCAGTTCATCAGTCCCGGAGAGTCATGGCCACCACCGATCGCCTGGACCTGAAGCTCTCCAGCACAGACAAGCAGCTCCTCCAGCAAGCGGCCGCAATCGAAGGCATCTCCGTTGCTGCTTTCGTGCGCTCAGCCGCCAAGCAACGGGCCGCTGAGGCCATCCAGCTCGATCGGGCCGTCTCACTCTCCCGCCGCGACTACGAAACCTTCCAAGCCGCGCTGGCTGAACCTTTCCGCCCAAACGAGGCCTTGCTGCAAGCGTTGAACCAGCTCCATGCCCGCGTCAAGCGTGCTTGAAGAGCTGCTGCTTGATCCCAAGCGGCACGATCGCTCTGCCTTTGCCTGCGGTGAGTCGGCGTTGGATGCCTTTCTACAGCGCCACGCCCACCAGAACATGCGCAAGGGCATCAGCCAGACCTGGGTGCTGGTGCCCCCAGACAAACCCAGCACGATCGCCGGCTACTACTGCTTAGCTCCGGCAGAAGTCGTGCTTGCCAACCTCCAACCCGCCGATGCCCGGCCCCTTCCCCCCTACCCCATTCCCTGTTTTCGGATGGGTCGATTGGCTCGAGATCTGCGTTGGCGTGGAGAAGGCATGGGCGCATTGCTCATCGGCCTTGCGGTTGAACGCTGTCTGAGGGCTCGCCAGTCCGTGGGCGGCTACGCCCTGATCGTTGCTGCCAAAGGAGAGAAGGCCAAAAACTTCTACCTCCGCTACGGCTTCCGGCCCTACCTCGACACCCCGAACAGCCTTTACCTGCCGTTCGGGGGAGGGCTTGGTTGAGGCGATCCGAATGTCGCGAGCGACCAGTGGAGGGGCAACAGGCCTCAGTCCCATCCCATGGGCTCCCTCAGCAACAACAGGCTGGAGCTGGTGCGGGAGATCGTGGGGCAGATCCTGGCATTTGTGGTGTAGCGCGCCAGGGGCTCGGCAGACTTTCCGGTAAGGAAGAGCCTCAATCCGTCTTGCCGAGGGATGGCTTGGGTGCGCCTTCCCGAATCACAAGCCTTCATCACCACACAACAGCCAGGCGAACCACGCTGGAGATTGAGCACCACATGGTGGGTGCCGCCAAGGAGCCTGGCGCGGCGGCAGGGCATCTCCGCCGGGCAAGTGGTTTCAAGGCTGGTTGATTCCTGTTGGTGGCACGAAAGGCTGGCAATCCCCATTCACTTCACCCAGACCACGCTGCAACCCATGCCGCCATCCCCCTGCTCGGCGTCGCTCACCCGCTCCACGTAGGGCACGCCGGCCAGCCATTCGCGCAGGCCCCGCTTGAGCTTGCCGGTGCCAATGCCATGGATCACCCACACCGGCCCGTTGGCGCCGCGCAGGCGCTCCTCCACCGCCGCCTCGGCCTCGTGCACCCGCAGGCCGCGCACATCCACGGTGTTGGACTCGGTGCGCACCTGGGGACCGCGGCTGCCGGGGGCGCGGCGGCTGCGCACCGTCACCGGTGGCGGGGCCTGTGGGGCGGGCTTTTCGCCGTTGAGGCCCTCGATCGCCGCAAGCGCCACGGTGCTGCGCAGCACGCCGCAGCGCAGCGTGAGCTCCAGGCCATCAGCCGAGATGGCCAGCACCTCGGCGGCCTTGCCCAGGGCCAACAGCCGCACCCGGTCCCCCACCACCGGCTTCCAACCGGCGTGCTCGCGCCGTTGGGGCTGGGGCCGGTGCTCGGCCTCCAAACGCTTGAGCCGCTGGCCCGCCTGACGCGCCACCTCGCCGGCGCTGCGGCCATCGCCGCGGTCGGCATCGGCAGCACCGCGCCGCAGGCGGCGGATCAGGCGGCGCACCTCCCCCTGGCCCTCGCGGATCGAGCGCTCCAGTTGCTGGCGGCGCTGCTCCTGCAGCTCAGCGCTCTGCTCCTTCTGCTGCTCCCAGCGGGCCAGCAGTTCCTCGTGGAGCAGTTCGGTGCGGGCCAGCACCACCGCCGCGGCTTCGGCCGCCTCCTGCTGCTGGCGCCGCTGCTGCTCCAGCCCCTCGATCACCCGATTCACGCCGCCCCCCTCGCCCTCGCCAGCCGCCGCCAATTGTTCGGCGGCGGCCGCCACCACCCGGCCATCGAGCCCCAACCGGGCCGCGATCGCCAGGGCATTGCTGCGGCCGGGGATGCCCCATTGCAGGTGATAGGTGGGCGAGAGAGTCTCGACATCGAAGGCCACCGATGCATTCTCGAAGCGCGGATCGGCGTACTTGAGCGCCTTGAGCTCGCCGAAGTGGGTGGTGGCCACCGTGAGCCGGGCCCGTTCCGCCAGCTCCCGCAGCAAGGCCGCCGCCAGGGCTGCGCCCTCGGTGGGGTCGGTGCCGGCGCCCACTTCATCGAGCAGCACCAGGGAGGCCCCCTGGGGGATCGAAACGCCGCTCCGGGCGCCCAGCGCTTCCAGGATCCGGGCGATGCGGCGGATGTGGCCGCTGAAGGTGGAGAGGTTCTGCTGCAACGACTGCTCATCGCCGATGTCGGCCAGCACCTGGCAACACCAGGGCAAGCGGGGCGTGCCGCTGCAGGGGAGAAACAGGCCGGCGCGTGCCATCAGGGCCGCCAGCCCCAGGCTCTTGAGGGTCACCGTTTTGCCGCCGGTATTGGGGCCGGTGATCGCCACCACCCGCAACTCCGCTCCCACCCGCAGGCTCACCGGCACCACCGGCCGGCCGGCATCGCGTCGCTCCTGCCACAGCAGCAGCGGATGGCGCAGCTCCCGGAACTCAAAGGGAGCGGCCGGATCGGCCTCCAATTCTGGCCGCACCGCCCCCAGCCAGGCCCCGTAGCGGGCCCGCGCCACCCCCGCATCAAGCCGCACCAGCACCGCCTGCAGGTGCGCCAAGGCCCCAGCCTCCTCCCCCACCAGAGCGCTCAGCTCAGCGAGGATCTCCTCCTCGATCTCCCGCTCGCGGCCCTCCAGCTCCCGAAGCCGGTTGCCCAGGGAAATCACCGCCTGGGGCTCAACGAACACCGTGCTGCCCGAAGCGGAGCTGTCGTGAACGATGCCGGCCACCTGGGAGGCCGCGCCGGCCTTCACCGCCAGCACCGGCCGGCCGTTGCGCTCCGCCACCACCGTGTCCTGCAGCAGGTTGCCCCAGCGGCGGATCAGCTCCTGCAGGCGCTCGCGCCGCTCGGCGCGCACCCCCTGCAGCTGGCGCCGCAGACCCTCCAGCTCGGCGCTGGCCCGGTCCGCCACCCGTCCCCCCTCCTCGATCGCGAAGTGGAGCCGCTGCTCCAGCTCCGGCAGGGTGCGCAGGTCGGCCACCAGGGCCGAAGTCACCGGCCGCAGATCCTCAGCCTCGATCTGACGCCGTAGCCGCCGCGCCGCCGCCAGGGTGGTGGCCACATCCAGCAGGGCCTCACCGCCGGCGGTGCCGCCCTTGGCGCAGCGGAGCACGGTGGCGGCGATGTCCGCCACGCCGCGGAAACTCAGGCCCCCCTCCAGCACCCCGTCGAGGCCCAGGAGCTCGGTGGTTTCGGCCAGCAGGGCGCGGCTCTCGGCGCAACTGGGGGGCAGTGGCAGGGCCAGGCAGTGACGTTCCCCCGCCGAGGTGCTGGCAAAACTGGCCACATGGCCCGCCAGGCGGGGCCACTCCAGGAGGTCGAGGGCTTCGGCGGCGATGGCGGCGCCGCCGTCCCCATCCAGCCGCGTGGATGGGGACGCGGCATCGCCGACCGCCCCGCCCTCGGGCCCAGCCGCCATCGCCAGCAGTTCAGCGCTGTTGGCATCGATCACTCCCCCTTCCACCCGTGTGCTCACCCCTGCTCGCTCGCCGCTGGGATGAGGGAAGCAATCGCCGCGCCGCCCTGGTTGGAAGGGATGCCGGCGGGGGGTTCGTAGAGGATCTCCAGCCAGTTGCCCTCCGGATCCTGCAAATAAAAAGAAGCGGTGCCGTCGCGATGGTCGTGCACCGGGCCCACCGGGTAACCGCTGGCCACCAACTGGGCATGCACCGCATCCACGGCCTCGCGGTTCTCGAAGTGGAAAGCGAAATGGGGGCCTGCCGCGGTGTACTCCGGACTGAGCAGGGCCACCCCATCGCCGGTCATCGGCGACTGCAGGTAGGCCCAGTCGGCCGCATCCCAGGTGAGCTGAAGTCCGAGGGCCTGATAAAAGGCCTTGGCACGCTCCATGTCGGCCACCCGGAGGGCTACATGGCCAAGGCGATGGACGGCGGCCGGAGCCATGGCGCAAGGGATCACTGCCGCCATTCTCCTGCAATGGGCTGGCGATGGTGAGCGGCACCGATGCGAAGCCGACGGGAAGCCGATTGGAATAGGAAGCCGATCGGAAACAGAGGTCGCCGCGCATCGCCCGGGTCGATCCGATCGCCAGGCGTGCCGCGCTGTTGCTGGCCCTGCAACACGGTTCAGAGGCAGAGCCCCGTTCGTTGCCTTCGCGGGTCTCGGCGCCTCTGTTGGTGGCCATCGCCCTGAGCGGAGGTGGCGTGGGCGGACCGGCTTCCGGCGCCGGGGTGCAGCCGGGTGCCGGCTTCGGGCGGACGGGCCTCGGGCGCTGAATGCCTGGAGTCGCCAGGTCCGGCACGCCGACCCTGGCTGGCCTCCTCAACTCCCTGAACCCTCTGCCCCAGTTCGCCCCCGCCGGCTCATCGCTGCCCGTGAATCCGCTCGGCCAGCTGCGCCAGATCCAGCACCTCCATCCCATCGGCCAGCGGGTAACCGCCGTCCCCAGGGATCGATCTCGGCAGCGGCAGCGGTGCGGGCCTGATGGCAGCCTCGGCCCAGCCGTGGACTAAGGCTGCGTTTCACCTCGATCTCCCACAGGATCCGTTGATCGGGGCCAGGGTGATCGGAGCCAGGGCGGGGCCGAACGCTGTTACCCCTGCCGCAGCCAGGCCGCCGCATCGCAGGCGTGGTAGGTGAGGATCAGATCAGCGCCGGCCCGCTTGAAGCTCAGCAGGGTTTCGAGAGTCACGGCCCGTTCATCGATCCAGCCGCGTTCGGCCGCCGCCTTCACCATCGCGTATTCGCCGCTCACGTTGTAGGCGGCGATTGGCTGCTCGGTTTCCTGGCGCAGGCGATAGATGATGTCCAGATACGCCAGGCCGGGCTTCACCATCAGGATGTCGGCCCCTTCGCTCTCATCGAGCTGGCACTCCAGGATCGCTTCGCGGCCATTGGCCGGATCCATCTGGTAGGTGCTCTTGTCCTTCGGGATCGGCTTGCCGGCGTTGGCTCGGGGGGCCGAATCGAGGGCCTCGCGGAAGGGGCCGTAATAGGCGGAGGCGTACTTGGCGGTATAGCTGATGATGCCCACCTGCTCAAAGCCCTCCTCATCGAGGGCCTCGCGGATGGCGCCCACCCGGCCATCCATCATGTCGCTCGGGCCGATCAGGTCGGCGCCGGCGCGGGCCTGGGCCACGGCCTGCTGGCAGAGGATCGACACCGTCTCATCGTTGAGCACCACGCCCTCAGAGCTCACGATGCCGTCGTGACCATCGCAGGAATAGGGGTCGAGGGCCACATCGGTCATGATCGCCATGGCTGGATGCACCTGCTTGAGCCGACGGATCGCCCGCGGGATCAGGCCGTGCTCGTTGAAGCACTCGGCGCCATCCTCGCTTTTGAGGCCATCGGCCACCTTGGGGAAGAGCACCACGCAGCGGATGCCCAGATCCCAGGCGCGACCCACCTCGTCCACCAGCCCTTCGAGGCTCCAGCGGCTGGCACCCGGCATGGCGCCGATCGGCTCGATGCTGGCGCCCTCGTGCACAAAGAGGGGATAGATGAAGTCGGTGGGGGCGAGCTGGTGTTCCCGCACCAGGGCCCTCAGAGCCGGCGTGCGCCGCAGCCGGCGGGGACGGTAGGTGAGCTCCATGGGGCCTGCTGGACTGGAGCTGATCCTAGAGAGGGGCTTCTTGTGCCTGCTTAGAGGAGCACAAAAGCCAGGGGCACCAGCAAGGCCAGAGCGATCAGGGCGACGAGCTGGAATTTCCAATCAACACGGTCGATGTGCTGAGCAGCGAGCAGCTCGCCACCCTCACCTGCTTTATTATAATAGACAGTTCCCCAGCAGAAAAGCAAAAAGAAAACAATCGAAACAAGATAGGCATAAATATATAGCATATCAAGGAATGTTGTATAGGAAAGCGGTGGCAGGTCGGCGCGGTAGCTTTGTTGCAAGAAAATCAGTGTGAGCAGAGCTGTGGTGGGGATGGCCAGCCTCACATCACCAAGCGAGCCGGGCAGACTTGGCGATGCGATCACGATACCGATAACAACAAGCAAAGGCAAAATATACTGTCCGAAGGCGGAGAAGAAATTTGTTTTGTAGACTATTCCATAATCGATTGATGGAAAAGCAGAGGGCTTGCCAATGCCGAAGGTGGTGTTGTACTGATGTAGAAAAGGTTTCACCGAACTGCCAACCATATCATAGCCGTTAACATCAGCGAATTGTCCGATCAGGGTGTTGGATATATTTTTTTCGGGCAGCAGCGATACGCAGGGCGGACCTCCTTCGTAGCAGGAGAGAGCATCCGGCCTGGTTTCCATCGTGATCGGCAAATACATGTCATAGAAAGGAAAGCCTGACAAGCTGAGATCATTCACAAAGAAATGGCCGGAAAAGCGAAACAACTGATAGAGGCGGCCATCGTCGAGCTTCACCGGTTCTGTGGTGTCTGGATCGAGGACCATATTGGTTGCCTCAATCTCATTGGTGAATTCAAGAACTTGATTAAGCGGAATCTTCTCGGTTTCAATAATTTGCTGAACCTCAGGACGCCATTTAATCCAGTACCATCCTTCTGCCCAGAATGTCTTGTCCTTGAGGTTGAGCTGATAGATGTTTTCGATATGCATTCCGGTGTCGATGCTTCGCTGTAGATCGCCAGTAACCATTGGCATACGATGCTGAAAATCCATGCCTTTGCTAACGGCATTGCGGGTGTGCTGATTGTTAAAGGCAACCTCATCTTGCGCCGAACTAGCCTGAAACAGACCAATGGCAGCCAGCACCACTGCCATCATGATCCAAATCTTCAAGCGGGAGGCCGCGTTGGCGAAGGAAAAGCCCGTCGATTGCTTGGTTGGCACAGATCCCTGGCCGCTACGTAGAGGTATTAAATAACAGCAAGGCCTTGCTTGCAAGTAAAGATCTGGAAAAGGTATCTGTTTTCAAAGAATGAACCGAACTGCCAGGCTCACAGCTTGGCGTTGCCGGTCCACCCCTGGCGCGGGTCGGCGCTGCGGGCTTGGCGGAGCTGCTCCAGCAACCGACGTTCCTGGTCGCTGAGGTTCTCAGGCAGCTTGAGCACCGGGCTGAGCAGCAGGTCGCCGCGGAGCCCCTCCTTGAGCGGCCAACCCTTGCCCTTGAGCCGCAGGCTGCGGCCCACGCTCATCCCCGGCGGCACCTGCACCGTGGCCTCGCCATCGGGCGTGGCCACGGTGACCTCACCCCCCAGAGCCAGCTCGTCGATGCTCAGGGGCAGGTCGGCTCGGAGCTGGTCGCCGTCGAGCCGCCAGACGGGGTGGGGCTGGAGCTGGAGGTTGAGGTAGAGGTCGCCGCGGCGGCCGGTGCCCGGCTGGAGGTTGCCCTTGCCCTTGAGCCGCAGCCGGCTGCCGCTGCGCACGCCGGCCGGGATCCGCACCTGCACCCTCTCCTCATTCACTGAGAGGGTGCGCTCACAGCCCCGAAAAGCCTCGGAGAGGCTGAGGTTGATCGTGGCCTCGGCATCAAGATCCACCGGGATGCCGCGGCCGCCGAAGCCGGAGGGGAAGCCGCTGCCGAAGCCACCGAAGCCGCCACCGCCACCGCCTCCGCCACCACCGAATCGCCCGAGCAAATCATTGACAAACTCATCGAAATTGCCGTAGCGGCCGAAATCAACATCGGCGCCCATGCCGCCGCCGCCGCCGCCCACCTGGTTCCAGTACTGGCCGAACTGCTCATAGCGCCGCCGCTTCTCGGGATCGGAGAGCACCTCATAGGCCTCGCTGATCTCCTTGAATCGTGCCTCGGCGTCCTTATCGCCGGGATTCACGTCCGGGTGGTACTGGCGGGCCAGCTTGCGAAACGACCGCTTGATCGCATCGGCATCGGCGCCCCGGTCGAGCTCAAGCACCTTGAAGTAATCGCGATAACCGTTGGCGCTCATCGGTTCAGGCTCCTCGGATCACGATCATCGGGACTGGCGCTCGCATCAGGGCTTCGCTGGCAACGGGCTGGCGCCCGGGCGATCGAGGCCCGTCGGTTCGACGTGCCGGCATTGTCTCAGCGACACCGGGCCGCTCGCGGTGCTGGGAAGGGCGGAAGGCCGAACGGCAGCGCTGCATGGCACTGCAGTGCTGGCTGCAGTGCTGGGATGGAATCGGCGGGCGGTCTCGGGCTTGTTCAGGAGCCTCCTAAAGTTGAGTCAACAGGGAAAGTGAACCCTAGAAATGCCGCTGGCCCCGATCCGATTCGTCTTGCAACGCCGCTTGCCGCACCACCTCACCCTCCTGCTCTCGGGAGCTCTTCTGCTCCCTGCCGGCCCACTGGCGGCGGCGGCGGTGATGGCCCAGATCCCGGCGGTGGCAACGCCCAGGCCTCAAAGCGGCGGCGAAAAACTCGCCTCCTCCAACCCCAGCCAGCGGGGGCTTGCAGAGCACCTGCGCCGCCAGGGCTATGTGTTCTATGGGGCTTGGTGGTGCCCGGCCTGCAATCAGCAAAAGAACCTATTCGGCCAGCCGGCCGCCCAGCGGCTCCCCTACCTGGAATGCGAGAAGGGGGCCGCCGGCCAGCAGCGCTGCAGCCAGGCCGGCATCCGCGCCTACCCCACCTGGATAAAGGGAGGCGAGCGGCGCGAAGGGCTGCTCACCCTGGAGGAACTGAAAAGCTGGAGTGGCTACCGGCCAGGCGGAGCCACCCCAGCGGGGGCGAATCCCTGAGGGCAGGCCCCCCTGGGGATGATCCCTCAGTTGGTGATCCTCATTCGGCCGCAGCGATCGCAAGCGGCACGTAGCGGAGGTTGAGGGAGGTGGTGAGGCCTGCCGCCTGCAGTTCGCGCCGCATCGATTCGGCTTCCAGCGGATCGCCGCTGAACACCACAGCCCGGCCGAGACGCTCGGCCTCGAGGTGGAAGCCAGCGGCCAGCTCGGGGCTGAGGTGGCGCAACACCGCCAGCAGGCGCTGGGCCAGCGGCTTGAGGTCGGGAAGCACCAGCAGGGTGGCGAGGGGAACGGAGGAGGAAGGAGCCATGGAGATCGTTGATGCGGGCGACGGCTGTGATGCCGCCGTTTCTGTAGACAACCGTCGCAGGGATGGTCCGCCTAGGGGAGGGGGGGAGAACCGACGCGGGCCGTCCTTGACGCCAACGGGGACAGGCGGTTCCAGGGAAGCGGTGCCTGGCCCACTCATTGTTTCGCCCCATCGAGCGCCGGGCGGCATTGATCAAGCCGCCTTCATGTAGCTCTATTGCCCGGGGTGCATGATCCGGCGGGATGTGTTCTGCCTGGCTTCTTGCGGCTGGTCTTGCGATACGCGTGCAAGGCTTGGGCGAGCAGAGCGCCTTCAAAAAATTAAAAGGGCCCTTCCAGGCCCCATGGATCATTTGGGTGACAAGGCTGATCTCACCCCGTCTCCGTTAAGAGTGTCAGGCAGCCACAGGGGCGGCTTGACGGGAGAAACGAACGATGTTGTTCGCTGTTACGGGTTTGCTCTTACCGAGCAGGCTTCAGTCACCCTCCTTATGCCCCGTCGAAACCATTGCAGCCCCACGTGGCTTCCGGCGGTACCGGGAGCGGTGGAATGGAGCTGAGCGGAATCGAACCGCTGTCCGAAACATTGGTGTGAGCCACCTAGTCGGCCCGAAGACCGACCCTTGGAGTATGGCACTGCCATCCTGGAGGCGGAGCAGCCAGGGCCGGTGGGCATGACCGAACCTCTCGATAGTGGAGCGGACCGCTCCATGGCCCAGAGGCCGCCATGACCCCGCTGATGACGGCCCTACTGGGCACCGCGGCCCTGCTGGTGGGGCTGTGTCTGGTGATTCAGGGCGGCTGGTGGCTGGTGCTGCGCCTGTTCGATCCCCTGCTGGAGCGCAGTCGGCTGGACGTGCAGCAGGAGCGAATCCTGCGCCACCATGAGCTCCTGGAGAGGCATCGGCAGGAGCGGGCCCAGCAGCTCGCCCTCGAGAGAATCCGGGTGGTGGATCTCGATGGCCAGGTGTGCTGGTTGCTGCCAGAGGAGCTTCGGGCGTTTGAGCGCAGCTGCTGGAGCGAACTGGAGCTGGCCGAGGGCAGTGCCTGGAGCGTGGTGCGCCAGCACTGGCGGCGCAGCAGCCTGCGCTGGCATCCCGACCACGGCGGCGTTCCGGCCCTTTGGTTGCGGAAGCAGCGGGCCTATGAAGCTCTGAAGCGGGCCCGGTCCAAGGCGAAGGACATGCCCCCCCGCCAGGCCCCGCCCAGGCAGCTGGGCGGCCGGCGCCGTTTCTGGCCGTGGCCCCGGCAGCGCAAGCCGACCCGGCCGGCCGATCCTTAAACCAGACCATTACTGCCGTCGCGGTCGGCCTGAGCGATGCCCCGGGCGGCGGCTCCGGCTGCACCATGCCCGCTGTTCGCCGTGGCGGCGACGCCCCCGATCTGATGGGCTGATGCGTTGGCTCCACCTTCACGAACACCTCGGGCGCCGGATCTGAGCGGCGGGCCATCGGACTGCGTGGCACTTCAGGGAGAACCCGATGTGTGCTTTGTGGGGGTGTTGCCGATCACCCTGATGATCAGGGGCGGGGGCCTGCTGACCCCAGCGCTTCCGCCAGGGTGAGCACCTGCGTGCGCTCATTGAGCCGGTAGCTGCGCTCGCCCGGCGTGATCACCAGCAGACGGTCCAGTTCCAGATCCGCCAGGGCCTGCCGCATCGAGGCGCTCAGCCGGGGGGCATCCGCCCGCTTGATCTCCACGCCGATGCGCAGACCGTTCTGAAGCACCAGCAGATCGAGCTCGGCGCCACCATGGGTGGCCCAGAACCAGGAGCTTTCGGGTCGCCAGGCCGCCAGCAGTTGTTCGATCACATAGCCCTCCCAGGAGGCGCCGAGCCGCGGATGGCAGAGCAGGGCCTCGTGGCTTTGAATCTGCAGCAGCTGGTGCAACAGGCCCGTGTCGCGGAAATAGATCTTCGGAGCCTTCACCTGGCGTTTGAGCAGGTTGGCGTGCCATGGCTGCAGCAACCGCACCATGAACACACCCTCGAGCAGATCGAGATAACGGCGGCAGGTGGTTTGATTCACCCCGAGCGAGCGGCCCAGTTCGGCGCCGTTCCAAAGCTGGCCGTGAAAATGGGCGAGCATGGCCCAGAAGCGCTGCAGGGTGGCTGCCGGCACGCGCACCCCCAGCTGGGGGATGTCGCTTTCCAGCAGAGTGCGGATGAAGTCGCGTCGCCAGATCAGGCTGGCGTCCTCCGAGTCCGCCAGAAAGGAGCGGGGAAAACCACCGCGCAGCCAGAGGCTTGTGGCGGCTTCCTCCCCCACCTCCGCCAGTGAGAAACCCGCCATCTCCACAATCTCGAGGCGGCCAGCCAACGATTCCGATGACTGGCGCAGCAGCGCCGGCGAGGCGGAGCCGAGAATCAGAAAGCGGGCCGGGGCATCAGCTCTGTCGGCCAGCACCCGCAGGATCGGGAACAGCTCCGGTCGTCGCTGCACCTCGTCGATCACCACCGTGCCGCGCAACTCGGCCAGGCCTGTGAGGGGCTCCTCCAGCCGCGCCAGGCTGATCGGGTCCTCGAGATCGAAATAGTTGGCCGAGGCCACAGGCACCAGCTGTCGGGCCAGGGTGGTCTTGCCGCACTGGCGCGGACCGAGCAGCGCCACCACCGGCGCTCGGGCAAGGGCGGCCTGCAGTGAAGCAAAAAGAGAGGACCTTGGAAGCATGGCGCCACCCTAAACAATGCCTTGAAAATCCTGCAGCTAGCGCACGAATTTCAAGGCGCCCATCTCGCTTCTAGCCAGCGCCATTCCCCAACCCCCTTGGGGGAGGAGGCTCTGATAAGAGCCAAGGTGTCTCAGCCTTCGCCCTGCCAGGGATCAAGGGTGGCCACGCCGGTGGGAGTGAAGTGGCGCAGGTTGCGGGTCACCACGGTGAGACCGTGCTCCAAGGCGGTGGCGGCGATCAGCAGATCGGCGCTGTCGTGGCCCAGGGCCGCCGAGAGTTGTCCCCAGCGGCGGGCGACGGGCAGATCCACCGCCAGCATTCGCTCTCGGTGAAGGTGCAGCAGGCGTTTCAACCAGCTCGCCAGCTCCTCGTCAAAGGCCGCATGGATGCTGCGCTGCCGGGCGATACCCCGCTCGATCTCGCCGATGCTCACCACACTGAGAAACAGGTCGTCGTGCTGCTGCCGGGCGATCCAGGCCACCACCCCTGGATCGCGCTGGCGGCGGCGCAGCTCCGAGAGCACCATCGTGTCGATCAGGTACACGGAAACTCCCGCGGCGTCAGCCCGATCCGCTCGAAGGGTTCGTCGTCCTGCGGCAGCGCCAGCAGCAGCTCCGGCAGCGAGGGCGCGCTCGCCTGATCCAGCCGGCGCAGGTGCTCATATTCCGCGGCCGAGATCACCACACCCACCCAGCGCCCACGGCGGGTGACCCTCTGGGGCTCACCGGCCAGGGCTGCCTCCACCACGGCGCTGAAGCGGTTCTTGGCGTCCTGCAACGTCCACTGGGCAACCATGGGGAATCAGCTAGCTCATCTGGCTAGCTTGGTGCAATGGTGTCGCCGCTGCCTGGCTCGATCTCCCGGCGATCGAGCGGGAGATCGCCGCACCGTCTTTGAGCACCGTCAGCCCCGGCAGCCTGCCCGTTCCGCTCGCTGCCTTGGTCGTCAGCGCCAGCCTGTTCACGCTCAGCAGCCAGATCGGAGGTCCGTCGCCAGGCGGCACCGCGCTGAACGGGTCATGGATGCCCTGGCTTCAGCAGGGCATGAGGGGCACTCCCTCAAGCCGGGCCGCCGCCTGGAGGGCCTTGTCGCGGCTGGCCAGGGGCAGGCCACGGCGCAGAGCCAGCTCCAGGTAGGCGGCGTCGTAGCTGGTGAGGCGATGGCCGCGGGCCAGGGCGAGGGTGTCGTGCCAGGCGGTGGCCGTGCTGGGCTGGTCGAGGCTGATCGGCAGCCCCTCCAGAAGCCCGAGATAGGTGCGGATCGCCGCCGGGCTGATGCGGCCACGGCGCTCAGCCTGCACCAGCACATTGGCGGTTTCCCACAGCCAGAGGGCCGGCACATGGGCCCGGCCGCCCTGCAACCGATCCAGGATCGTCCAGGCCGGCTCGCTGGCCTCATCGGCAAAGCACCAGGCGCAACTGAGCGACACATCCAGCACAAGCTCTGCCGCCGTTTCCGCGGCGCCGCTCGCTTCCGGGTCCTTCATCGGCGGTCTTGATCGCGCAGCTCGGCGATGCTGATGCCGCCAAGGCTTTGCCCCTGGCTGAACTGACGCAGGCGGGTGATGGTGTCGACCACGCTGGCGGGAGCTTCGGCGGCAGGGGGCATGAGCCGGGCTACGGGACGGCCATGGCGGGTGATCGTGATCTGCTCCCCGGCGCTCACTGCATCGAGCAGAGCCGCCAGATGGGTCTTGGCCTCGAAGGCGCCAACGCTGCGCATGGCCTTCTGATCAACCAGTTGCAAACTAGTTTAACGCTCGCCAGAGCTGGTGCGGGGGTGCGGCTCCGGCCGCCATCGATGCCAATAGAGCCTCCTTCAGCACCAATCTCAGCAGCGAACGCTCCGCCATGCTGCGCAACTCGATCCCTGGAACCCTGCGCGTTCTGAAGGGGCCTCCGACCCCAGTTCGTGCCATGCCCAGCCCAGTCCCCTAGGCGATTGGGGCTTGATCGGGCGGCAGGTGAGCATCGGGATGCCGTGGGCCCCGGCGATCGCCCGGCAGCCTGCTTGCCCCACGGGACCGTATTGGTCATACTGATCTCATTGATCCTATGGATCGTGTTGCCATGACCAGCCCATGATTCGCCCATAATTAGCGAAGCCACGGCCGTCAGCTTCCGCCAAAACCTGGGCGACATGCTCAACCAGGTGCAGTACCGCCACGACAGCATCGTGATCAAGCGGGATGGCAAGCCCGTGGCAGCCTTGGTGGATGCCCGCCTGTTTGAGCGGATCCGCCGGCTGCAGGCCCGTTTCGACGGACTGTGCGAGCGCATCGAGGCTGGCTACGCCGAGGTGCCGGAAGCCGAGGGTCTGGCCGAGATCGACGCCGCCGTGGCGGCCAGCCGCGCCGGGCGCTGACCATGGCCGGGCTGGCCGTGGTGCTCGACACCAACGTGCTGCTTTCAGGCCTCGCCTACCCCGCCAGCGTGCCCGGCCGGTTGATCGCCGCCTGGCGCTTCGGGGCGCTGGAGGTGGTGCTGTCTGAGTTCATCCTGGCTGAGCTGCGCCGCACCTTGCCCCGGCTGGCCCACCGGCATGGGCTCACGCCGGAGGCGATCGATGATCTGATCGATACCCTGGCGATCCTGACCGAGCTGGTGGAGCCGGAGGCCGTTGTGGAGGGTGATCTCACCGATCGCGACGACCTGCCGGTGCTCGACACGTTGCTGGCGGCGCTGCGGCTTGGCTTGGCCCAAACCCTGGTGACTGGCGACAAGGCCCTGCTGACCCTGCGGGATCGCTATCCCGTCTGCACCCCCGCAGAGTTCTGGGCGGAGCATGGCGGCCTCTGACCGGTCTGCTGCCTCGGCAAATCACCAGGCACAGCTCAGCGAGTCATCGGGCAGCAGATCGCCTGCCCTTGGCCTTCGCCGCGGTTGCTCGGTGCCGCCCTGGCCCTGCGGGGAGTTGGATCAGGCGCTGATGGCGTTCGCTGGCGAGGCGTCGGCGCAGGTTGTTCTGGTCGCTGGCGAGGGCATCGGTGATGGCAGTACGGCGCTGGCCTGGCTTGGTGGAGGCGGCCTGGAGGCGCTTGGAGATGCGCTGCTGCTGGTTCTGGAAGGCCTGGAGGCGTGAACGTTCGGCGTCGTGCACCAGACACCGCGGGGCTCGGTGGGCCTCAACCTGTCGCCAGAACCACGGCAGCATTGCAGCGCAGCCGCTGGTGAGCTGCCGCACACCGAGGCTTGACACCCCGCGGGGGGGTAGGACTTCGAAAATTTTGAATTTATAACCAGCTTCCGCGCCGCTCTTCTGGCCACCGCAGCCGCAGCCCTCAGCCTCGCCGCCGCCCCGGCCGCCCTGGCTAACGGGCTCACCTTCACCAACAAAACCACCGCCAACAGCGGACTGGGGAGCAACTCCGTGCAAGGCGTCTACGCCAGCGGCAGCAACATCTACGCCGCCACCGAAGGCGGCCTGAGTATCGCCCAGCAATCTGATCCCACTCCGAGCGCCGTTCCAGGCCCCCTGCCCCTGTTCGGTGCCGCCAGTGCCTTCGGCTTCTCCCGCAAACTGCGCCGCCGGCTGCGGGCTGCTGGCACCGGCTCCACCTCCTGCTGATCCCCTGCGGCCGGATCCCGGCTGATCACTCCACCGACCCGCTCTGTTGCCGCGGCGGGCCAGCCCACGGATGCTTGCCCACGGATGCTCCCTCTCCATCGCCGCACCGCCTTCGCCCGCCACAGCCAGTGGCTGGCCCTGGCCCTGGAGGCCCTGGTGCTGAGCTCGCTTCGCGCCAGCGCCGTTCCCCTGGCCCCGGCATCACCGGTGTGGTGGCTGCGCATCTCTGATGCCGCCGTCAATTTCGCCCCGGTCCTGCTGCTGGCGGTGATCCTGCTGCGGCTGGGTTATGTCCTGCTCGACAACGACTCCGAAGAAGCCCTGCTCGACAACGACGCCGATGAAGCCCTGATCAGCGGCCGGCGCAGCCAGCAGCTGGCCAGCCGCTGGTTTTTCGTGTTCGCCCTTCTCGTTCCCCTGCAGCTGATCGGCTACGCCTGGCTCTGGGCCGACAGCGACAGCCAGCTCAACCGCCAGATCAACCAAGGCGAAAGCGGCGTCGCCGCCTTGCGCAGCCGCATCATGGCCAGCAGCTCCGAGGCTGAGCTGGGCAGCCTGCTCGCCGCCGCCAACCCGGGGCCACTGCCGCCCCTGCAGGGCGGCTCCATGGCCGAGCGGAAACAGCAGCTCAGCGAGGCGATCGCCATCAACACCTCCCGCATCAGCAGCAGCCTCCGCGATCAACGCGCCGAGACGCTGCGCATCTCCCTGCCCGGCAGCCTGAGCGTGCTCTTCGGCGCGGCGATCGTGAGTGCCTTTCTGTTCTTGCTCAGGCGCCAGATCTGAGCGCAACCATCCAAGCTGCCCCAGCGATCTAGCGTTGCGTTGTTCTGAATCGGGCCCTGCGATGCTGGAACCGCCCGCAAGCCCGACTGCTGCCGAAGAAATCAACCTGCTCCGACCCATGGCCGCAAGGCTGATCTGGTGGGAACAGGCCGAGCAGGCCCTGCGCCGGCCCGAGCGGGTGATCGCCCAGGTGATGGAGATCGGCGATTTCGACACCGTGCTGCAGTTGCGCCGCAGCCTGGGCGATGCACGCCTGGCCCAGGTGCTGCAACGGGCCGAGGCTGGCTGGTTCTCTCCCCGCTCCTGGACCTACTGGCACCGCAAGCTGGGAGTCACCCCCACCGGGCCCGTGCCACCGCTGCCGCTGCGGCGCTTCAGGGGCGGATGACCCTCGCGGCTCGGCTCGAGATTCTGCCGCCCGTGCAGTGACAGCTCTGGCCATCACTTCGTGGCCTGGCTGCGGCGGGATTCGTGCTCTACGGAGGCACCGCCATCGCCCTGCGCTGCGGTCACCGGGTGTCGGCGGATTTCGACTTCTTCACCGCCCGCCCCCTTGAACGCGCTGCGCTGCAACGCCTGCTGCCCTGGCTGGAAAGCTCCACAGTGCTGCAGGATCAGCCAGGCACCTTCACCGTGCTCAGTGCCGGGGACGCTGTCCGTCAGGGCGGTGTGAAGGTGTCGTTCTTCGGGGGCCTCACGATCGGCCGGGTGGCGGAACCCGAGCCCAGCAGCGACGGCGTGGCCGTGCTGGCCTCGCCACTCGATCTGCTGGCCACCAAGCTGAAGGTGCTGCAGCGCGCCGAGCGCAAGGATTACGACGACGTGGCGGTGCTCCTGGCCTCGGGCCTCACCCTGACCGAGGGGCTGGGGGCCGCCCGGGCGCTCTACGGCTCCGCTTTCCCGGTGAGCGAAGCGCTCAAGGCGCTGGTGTATTTAGCCGATGGCGACCTCGGTGAGCTCCCCGCGTCCACCCAGCAGCAGCTGATCGAGGCCGTGAGGGCCGTGGATGCTGTTCCTGTGCTCGAGCGCAGCAGCCTGGATCTGAGCCCGAGCGAGCCACTGCGCTGAACAAGGCACAATTCCAGCTCGATTACAGGATGGATCTGCGCTCCACGGAGGCGCGATCAACCCTCCCACGTCCCGAGGCGCCCCCACCGGCACAGTGGAGTGATGCAGCAGCTCGCAACGTCCTCGGAGGATTTCGATCTCACCGCCGTGGTGCCCCCCGGCCTCGAGCAGGTGGCCGCCGCTGAGTTGGCGGCCCTGGGCGCCGAAGAGGTGCGCCCCCTGCGCCGCGCCGTGGCCTGCCGCACCGACCTGGCCGGCTTCTATCGCCTCCACCTGCGCGCCCGCATCCCCTTCCGCTTCCTGCGGGAGCTGGCCCGCTTCCCCTGCCGCGGCCGCGCCGACCTGCACTACGGCGTCCAGCACGCTGCCGACTGGGACCACTGGCTGCCCCCCGAGGCCAGCTTCAAGGTGGAGGCGAGCGGCAGCCTGCCGGAGCTGAACCACAGCCACTACACCGCCCTGGAGGTGAAGAACGCCCTGGTGGATCTGCAGCGGCAGCGCTGGGGCAGCCGCTCGATGGTGAACCTGGAGGATCCCGATCTCGCCCTCCACCTGCACCTGAGCCCCGGCCGACCCTTCGGGAGCGGCGGTGGCGGTCCCATCCACCCCGGCAACCCCTACAGCGGCGGCCGAGGCAGCAGCGGCCGAGGGGGAGGAGGCCGGGGCCCAGGGGGTCGGGGCCCAACCCGCAACGACACTGACCTGGGCGGCGGAATGGCCATCCTCAGCCTTGAGGGAGACGGCAGCAGCCTGCACCGCCGCGGTTACCGGGCCGCCATGGGCCTGGCGCCGCTCAAAGAGAACCTGGCGGCCGGCCTGATCGCCCTCACCGGCTGGGATGGATCGGTGCCCCTCGTGGATCCCCTCTGCGGCTCCGGCACCCTGCTGCTGGAGGCCGCCGCCGCCGCCCTCGGCCACGCCCCAGGCCTGCGGCCCCCATCGGAGCTGGGCAGCGCGGCAACAGGCCATGGCAGGGCGTTCGGTCGCCCCGCGGCGGCGGGCAACGGCCCGATGGGCGACATCCCGGCGTTCGGCCCTACGGCCTCCAGCCGCCCGGCGGCGGCGCGCTCCTTCAGCTTCGAGCGCTGGCCGGATTTCGACCCTGGACTCTGGCGGCGGGAGGTGGAGGCCGCCGCCGCCCAGACGCGCCCGACTCGGGCCGACGGCTCAGCCGTGGCCCCCCTGGTCGGCATCGAACAGGATCCGGCCGTGCTGGCCCAGGCCCGCGCCAATGCCGCCGCCGCCGGCCTGGCCGAGCACCTCCGCCTCGAGCCGGGCGATTTCCGCGATTTCAGCCCGCCGCCCGGACCCGGCATCCTGGTGTGCAACCCGCCCTACGGCGACCGCCTCGGCCGGGGCGACGATCTCGAAGCTCTCTACGCCGACCTGGGCCGGATGGTGCGGGAACGCTGCAGCGGCTGGACCCTCTGGCTGCTGAGCGGCAACCCCGCCCTCACGGGCGCCCTGCGGCTCAAGGCCAGCCAGCGCATCGCCGTGAGCAACGGCGGCATCGACTGCCGCTGGCTGCGCTATGAGATCCGCTGAGCGGGGCTGATCGCAGCGGCTCACAACGCAGTGCTGCTGGCATGGCCTGTGGATGTGGACAGCTACAGACAAGCGAGACCTGCTGCACTTGAAGCTGCACTTGAAGCTGCACTTGAATCGGTATCGAAAAAAGACTGTTCTGTCGTGCCGCGGTGATGCGAGCGGGGAGGCAGCTCCCACCGTTGCTAACCATGGGCCAGCGGCAAGCCCGCTGCCCCCTATCCCTGCCGGGCCCGATGACCCCCTCGATCTTCACCGACCTCAAAACCCTGATCCTGGCCGCCGAAGCGGACCCAGCGGTGGACACGGCCAGCGCCGCCGTCGATCTCCTGCGGGACTGGCTCGCCAGCCACGAAACCACCCTCGTGGCAAGCAAGACAAAGGCGCCGGTGGAGTTCAACGGCACGATGATTCAATGGTTTCACTGGTACGTGAAGGGAGATGGCGGCCACTGGCGCCGCCTCAAAAAAGAAGCTCGGGCTCTGGCGGAGGCGGGCATCACCGCCGTGTGGCTGCCGCCGGCCAGCAAGGGCGGTGGCCCCGACGACGTGGGCTACGGCACCTACGACCTCTTCGACCTGGGCGAGTTCGACCAGAAGGGCAGCGTGCGCACCAAATACGGAACGCGGCAGGAGTACCTGGAGGCGGTGCAGGCCTGCCGCGAGGCCGGCCTGCAGGTGTATGCCGATGTGGTGTTCAACCACAAACTCTTCGCCGACGCCGAGGAGGAATACCTCGCCACGCCCTACGCCCCCGAGAACCGCGGCCAGCCGCTGGGGGAGGAGCGGAAGATCCGGGCCTGGACCCAGTTCCGCTTCGAGGGCCGCGGCGGCCGCCACTCCACGATGCAGTGGCATTGGTATCACTTCGATGCGGTGGATTACAACAGCCTTGATCCCCATTACCAGGCGATCTGGCGCAGCCACGGCGCCAGTTTCGAGGGCAACGTGGCGATGGAGAAAGGCAACTACGACTTCCTGATGGGCTGCGACCTGAACATGGCTCACCCTGAGGTTCGGGGGGAACTCAAACACTGGGGCCGCTGGACGTTAGATCAGGTGGGAGTGGATGGTTTCCGCCTCGATGCCATCAAGCATATCAACAGTGATTTCTTCATCGACTGGATCACGGAGCTGGAGAGTTATGCCCAACGCGATCTCTTCGTGGTGGGTGAATACTGGACCTACGACCTCGGCAGCCTCAGCTGGTATGCCGCCAACAGTGGCGGCAAGATGAGCCTGTTCGATGCACCGCTGCACCTCAATTTCCATGAAGCCAGCCGCAGCGGCGGCCAATACGACATGCCCAGCCTGCTCGACGGCACCTTGATGCAGAACCTGCCCCTGCTGGCGGTGACCCTGGTGGAGAACCACGACACCCAGCCGCTGCAGGCGCTGGAATCCCCAGTGGAGCCCTGGTTCAAGCCGCTCGCTTATGCGGTGATCCTGCTGCGCGATCAGGGCTATCCCTGCATTTTCCACGCCGATTACTACGGCGCTGATTACCACGACTCGCGCTTCGGCCGCCGCATCGACATCCGCATGCCCAGCCACCGCTTCCTGATCGATCGCTTCCTGCTGGCCCGCACCCACTGGGCCTACGGCCGCCAGATCGATTACTTCGATCACTTCAACACGATCGGCTGGACGCGGCTCGGCAGCGAAGGGCACCCCCGCACCCTGGCGGTGCTGCTCAGCGATGGCGATACCGGCCGCAAGTGGATGGAGGTGGGCAAAGCCAACACCACCTACCGCGATCTCACCGGCCACATCCGCGAAGCGATCACCACCAACGCCGATGGTTGGGCCGAATGGCGCTGCCCCGGCGGTTCGGTTTCGGTGTGGGTGGAGCAGGAGGCCCTGGCAGAGCTGGGGATCCAGGTTTAGCCAATTGCCGCAACACAATCTGTCGCAACACAATCCGCTGGAACCCGAATAGCTTCCCCGCCTCAGAACCTCCCGGTCAGAGCTCGGGTGGTGCGGGTGATGCCGAGGCGGGTCTCCGGCAGGAAGGGGGCCTTGAGCATGCCGCCGCCGATCCGCAGGAACAGCCCGGACAAGGCCAGATCCAGGCCGGCCAGGGCCAGGGCACTGTTCAGCCAGCTCCAGGCCAGGCTCTGGTGCAGCCAGAGCAGCAGGGCGATCTGGGCCGCCACTCCGGCAAAGGTGGCCAGGGTGATCCCCATGCCGAGGAACACGGCGCCACCGATCAGGCGACGCTTCTCCCGGCTGGCCTCCTGCAGCGCGATCTTCACGTGCAGGTCCATCACCGAGGACATCAACTCGGTGACCTTGCCGAAGGTGGAGCGACCCATGGCGAACTCAGGCGGAACGGCGACCGGAGAGGAGCAAGCCGAACAGCAGCCCCACCCCGGCGGCGATCCCGATCGCCATCAGCGGCTTCTCCCGCACCGGCTTCTCGATCCGTGGACGCAGGGTGGTGTTGAGGTCGTCGAGGAGTTGCTCAAGCTGATCCTCCAGCGGGCGCAGGGTGTCTGCCACCTGGTGGGCCTGCTCACCGGTGGTGTGCAGCAGTTCCTGAAGCTGCTGCTTGACCCCATGGCTGGTCAGACCGGTCTGGCGGCTGATCACCTCCACGGCGTTGTCGAAGCTGCCGCGGGTGGCCTCCAGGGTGTGGCGCGCCACCTCGGGCCATTCCCGCTGGATGGTGGGCAGCAGAGCCTCGAAGCGCTCACGGAAGGCAAGTTGCAGCTGGGTGAGGGTCGGCACCTCCGCCTCCACGCTGGAGGGGGCGCCGGAGCCACCGCTGCCGTTGGGCTGGAAGGGAAAGCCCTGGCCTGGGGTGGAACCCACCGGACCGTGGGAGTCGCCGGAGGAAGCGGGGGAATCGCTGACGTGATCCATGGCGTCCGGGGCGAAGGGGAAAGGTGCGGGAACAGCCCCACTCTGAAGGTGGTGGAGCGTCAGGGAAACGGCGAGGGGGTGGGGAGAGCCGTCCGGCGCCGGGGGGTTGACCGTCGGGTGGCACCACCGTAGGCAGCCCCCTTGGCAACGTCACCACCTCGGCTACATTCCGACCGCCCGGCGCACGGGCCTGTTGGTTCACATCAACCAGGTCGAACTCAATCACTTCAAGTCGTTCGGCGGATCGATGACGATCCCGCTCGAGCCTGGGTTCACCGTGGTGACCGGACCCAACGGTTCGGGCAAGAGCAACATCCTCGATGCGGTGCTCTTCTGCCTCGGACTGGCCACCAGTCGCGGCATGCGGGCCGAGCGGCTGCCGGATCTGATCAACAGCGCCATGCAGCGGGAGGGCCGTGCCGCCGAAACCACCGTCACCGTGCGATTTGATCTCGGCGACTGGCAGCCCGACGAAGCGGAACAGGGTCTGGATGCGGCTCCGGAGGGCCCCTGGATCCAGCCGGGCCAGCCGCAATGGAGCGTGACCCGGCGGCTGCGGGTGGCACCCGGCGGCACCTACAGCAGCAGCTTCAGCGCCGATGGCGTGGCCTGCAACGCCCAGCAGCTCCAGACCCAGCTGCGCCGCCTTCGGATCGACCCCGACGGCAGCAACGTGGTGATGCAGGGCGATGTGACCCGCATCGTGTCGATGAGCGCCCGCGATCGGCGCGGCATCATCGATGAGCTGGCCGGCGTGGCCCTGTTCGATTCCCGCATCGATCAGAGCCGCGCCAAGCTTGAGGAGGTGCAGGAACGCCAGGAGCGCTGCCGCATCGTGGAGCAGGAACTGCTGGCCAGTCGCCAGAAGCTGGAGCGCGACTGCGCCAAGGCCCGCACCTACCAGGAGCTGCGCCAGCGCCTGCAGATCGGCCGCCAGCAGGAGCAACTGCTCGCCTTCGAAGCCGATCGCGCCGCCTTGGCAGCCCTGGGGCAACGCCGCTTGGAGCTGGAGCGGCGCCAGGCCGGGGAGCGGGAGGCGATCACCACGGCCGAGAGCGCCGTGGCGGCGGGAACCCTGGAGCTCGAAGCGCTTCAGGCCGAGGTCAAGGCCCTGGGCGAGGACCAGCTGCTGGCGGTGCAGGCCGAGCTGGCCGGCCTGGAGGCGGCTGAGCGGGAGCGCGCCCGCCAGGGGGAGCGGCAGCGCGAAGAGGCGGCCGGCCTGCAGCAACGCCGCGACGACCTGGGCCGGAGCCAGAGCGAGTTGCGCCAGCAGCGCCAGCAGCTCGAGGGCAGCCCCAGCGGTGATCTCGAGGAGGCGGAGCGGCGCTGCAGGGCGGCGGAGGCGGCGGTTGAACTCTCACGCCGCCGGCTCGGGGAGGTGGCCGGCCGCTCCGGCAGCTGGATGGAGGAGCGCCGCCAGCGCAACCAACAGCGCCAGGAGCTCCAGGAGAGGCTTGGGCCGCTGCAGGCGGAGCAGGGCCAGCTGGAGGAACGGCTGCGCCAGGCCGAGGTGCGGCGGCAGGAACTGGAAACCGAGGAGCAGGACGAGGCCGGCGGCAGCGGCGAGGCCGAAACCCGGCTGGCCGCCCTGCAGCGGGAGGAGGCCGCGCTGCTGGACACCCTGGCCACCCGTCAGCGGCAGCTGCAGGAGCAGGCCGAGGCCTTGGCCCTGCAGCAGCGCACCCGGAATCGGCTGGAACAGGAGCAAACCGGCCTGGAGCGGGAAATCGCCCGCCTCGACAGCCGCCGCGACACCCTGCAAGAGAGCCGCGGCACCGGCGCCCTTCGCTTGCTGCTCGAATCAGGGCTGGAGGGGATCCACGGGCCGGTGGCCCAGCTTGCCGAGGTGGAGGAGCGCCACCGGGTGGCCCTGGAGGTGGCGGCCGGCGCCCGGCTGGGCCAGGTGGTGGTCGAAGACGACCGCATCGCCGCCCGGGCGATCGAGCTGCTCAAGCAGCGCCGGGCCGGCCGGCTCACGTTCTTGCCCCTCAACCGCATCCGCGGCGGCGGCGGCGCAGCGGGGGGGGCGTTCCAGCGCGGACCAGGCCCAGCGGCCGCGGGCTCCGGCGGTCCAGGACCCGGCGGCCTGGTGGGCCGGGCCGTCGACCTGATCCGCCATGAGCCCGTCTACGCCGAGGTGTTCCGCTACGTCTTCGGCGACACCTTGGTGTTCGACCGCCTCGACAACGCCCGTCACGAACTGGGCCGCTGCCGGGCCGTGACCCTCGATGGCGAACTGCTCGAGAAGAGCGGCGCCATGACCGGCGGCAGTCTGCAGCAGCGCAGCGGCCAGCTGGGCTTCGGCAGCAGCCAGGAGGGCGACGAGGCCGAACCGCTGCGGCGCCGCCTGCTGGAACTCGGCGAGAGTCTGCTGGCCTGCCGCCGCCGTGAGGCGGAGCTGGCCCGGGCCCTGGAGGAGAGTCGGCCCCAGCTGCTCCAGAGCCAGCAGCGCCAGGCCGCGGTGGAGGCCGAGCGGCTGGCGGCCCAGCGCCAGCTGACGCCGCTGCAGCAGCGCCGCAGCCAGCTCACGGTCCGCCTGGAGCAGCTGCGCCAGGCCAGCAGCGCCGACCGGGAACGCCTGCAGCAGATCGCGAGCACCATCGAGCCCCTGCGCGAGGCCCTCACCGCCCTGGAGGCCGCCGAAGGCTCCGGCGCCGCCAATGCCGATGCCGCCCAGTGGCAGGGCCTCCAGGCCGACCTGGAGGCGGCCGACCGCGCCCTCAGCGAGGCCCGTCAGCGGCGCGATGCCCTGGCCGCCGAACGCCGCGACCGGACCCTGGCCGCCGAACGACTGGCCAGCCAGCTGGAGGCCATCACCACGGAAGAGAAACGGCTGGTCGAGGCGGTGCAGACCCTGCTGAGCGAGCGCCAGACCTGGAAGGAGCAACAGCAGAGCGGCCAGACCCGCCGCGCCGAGCTGGAGGCGCGCCAGTCCGACCTGGCGGCGCGCTTCGGCGAGAAGCGGCGCCAGCGCGATCAGGCCGAGGTGCAGCTGGGGGCCGCCCGCCAGGCGCTGCAGCAACGCCAATGGGAGCTGCAGCGCCTGGGGGAGGAGATCGCGGCCCTGATCGAGGAGCAACGCAGCGGCAGCCTGCGGCTGGAGCAGCTGGAGCGCGCCCTGCCCGATCCCCGCCCGGAGATCCCCGAGGAGGTGCGCGAGGCCGGTCTCGACACCCTGCGCGGCGAGCTGCAAGCGGTGCAGCGGCGCATGGAGGCCCTTGAGCCGGTGAACATGCTTGCGCTTGAGGAGCTGGAGCAGCTGGAAACCCGGCTCGCCGAGCTGGAGGAGCGCCTCGAGGTGCTGAGCAAGGAGCGCGAGGAGTTGCTGCTGCGCATTGAAACGGTGTCCACCCTGCGCCAGGAGGCCTTCCTGGAGGCCTTCCACGCCGTCGACGGCCACTTCCGCACCATCTTCGCCGGCCTCTCCGATGGGGAGGGACACCTGCAGCTGGAGAACCCCGAGCAGCCCCTGGAGGGGGGCCTCACCCTGGTGGCCCACCCCAAGGGCAAGGCGGTGCGCCGGCTGGCATCGATGTCAGGTGGAGAGAAATCGCTCACGGCGCTGAGCTTCCTGTTCGCCCTGCAGCGCTTCCGCCCCTCCCCCTTCTATGCCCTCGACGAGGTGGACAGCTTTCTCGATGGCATCAATGTGGAGCGGCTGGCCGGCCTGATCGCCGCCCAGGCCGATGCGGCCCAGTTCCTGGTGGTGAGCCACCGCCGGCCGATGATCGCTGCCTCAACCCGCACCATCGGGGTGACCCAGGCCCGCGGCACCCACACCCAGGTGGTCGGATTGCCGCCGGCCGCCTGAGCTGGCGGGGTGGGCCACAATGGGCCGACTGGGCCCCTGGACTTGACCTCCTCCACACCTGCCGCCCCCGATCCCAACGCCCCGGCCCCGAGCGATCGCCTCTGGCTGCGCTCCGAGCTGATGGGCACCCAGGTGATCACCCGTGACACCGGTCGTCGGCTCGGGGTGGTGGGCGAGGTGATGGTGGACATCGACCGCCGCGAGGTGGTGGCCCTCGGCCTGCGCGACAACCCCCTCACCCGTTTCCTACCGGGCCTGCCCCGCTGGATGCCCCTGGAGCGCATCCGCCAGGTGGGGGATGTGATCCTGGTGGACTCCGCCGATTCGCTAGCGGAGGGCTTCGATCCTGATCGCTTCAGCAAGGTGATCAACTGCCAGGTGATCACCGAATCCGGCGCCCAGCTGGGCCGGGTGCTGGGGTTCAGCTTCGATGTGGAGACCGGCGAACTCACCACCTTGGTGATCGGCGCCCTCGGGGTGCCCCTCCTGGGTGAAGGGGTGCTGAGCACCTGGGAGATGCCGGTGGGCGAGATCGTGAGCAGCGGCAGTGATCGGATCATCGTGTACGAGGGCGCCGAGGAGAAGCTCAAGCAGCTGGGCACCGGCCTGCTGGAAAAACTCGGCATCGGCGGCAGCAGCTGGGAACAGGAGGAAAGGGAGCGCTACCGCGGCAGTGCCGTGCCGGCCGAGAACCAGTTGCCCGCCGGCCAACCCAGTCAGCTCGAGCAGCGCCGCATCCAGCCCGCCACCAACCGCTCCTTCCAGCCGGAGGACGAGTTCGACTACGTGGAACTCGAGGAACGCCGTGAGCGCGAACCGCTGCGCCAGCGCCGTTATCTCGATGAGGAAGACGACAACCGGTTCGGGCGCTTTCGCGATGGCGAGGATTCCCTTCGCGCAGCCCCCCTGCGCAACGACAGCTACGGCGCCGAGCAAGTCCGCGACGAGGAGCCCCAGCCCAGCCGGCAGCGCCGCTTTGAGGAGGACGGCCCCCTCAGCCGCGAACCCGAAGGCCGCCCTGGTCGCGACTCCTCTAGGGCCAGGGATGTCTACGACGCACGGGAGATAGATCCAGGCCGTGGCGGCAACAAGAGGCCCAGGTCTTATGGGATCCGCGATCCCTACGGGGAAAGGGAAACCGCCGAACCGCCCCTAACCTTCCAAGAACGCGAGACCGATGCGGTCGAGGATCGATATGGCCGCTGGGACAGAGGTGAACGCCCCGAACGCTCCCGTGAACAAACCGCCAGCTTCCAGGATCCGGAAGTCGGAGGTCGCCTCATCGCCGATCTTGAGCGATACAGATCCAGCGAGACACTAACTGGTGTTGATGTTGACGACGCGCCCCGTCGCTCCCTGCCACTGGAGCCCAGGCAAGCCCCCCGCCGAGTCCCTCAGCCCGTTGAGGAAGTGGATGCCGAGGTGCTCGACGACCCTTGGTGAACCACATGGAAATGAAGCAGCGGACGAAGATCCTTTTCATCAGCAACGACGGCAGCCGGACTGGGGCGCCATCGATCCTGCTGAATCTCATCCGCTGGCTGAAAAGCCATCACGATCTGAAGATGGCGGCCGTGCTGATGCGGAACGGATCGCTGAGAACAGATTTCGAGCAGGAGCTCACCACCTATACCTGGATCCCCACAGATCTGAACCAGCCGGCAAGAATCCACAAAAGACTGGTCAACACCCTCCTTCAACGTGGCAGAACTGACCCCGGAAAATGGTTGGCACAAATCATCGAGAAAGAAAAACCCGATGTGATTTACCTCAGCACGCTTGTGCTTGGTAGGTACCTGGGCTCAGTCAGGCAAGACGCACATCCCCGAATTGTTAGCCATGTGCATGAATTGCTGCCCAGCCTTCTCCAGCTCTCAGGCGATGCCATGGTTCAACGCCAACTGGACCTTTCCCACAAGGTGATCAGCTGTGCCGATTGCGTTCAGAATGGACTGACCAAAAACTTCCACCTGCCACAGGATCGGTGCATCATATTACCGGAGTTTATCATCACCCGACCTGACAAAAAATCCCATGATTCTCAGGAGAATGATTGCGCAAACAACCAGGATCCACAGGAAAAACTCGGATGGCAAAAGCTCAATATTGCCCAGGAGAGGGAGCTCCCAGTCTTTGGAATCGGCGGCAATCCAATTAGCCGAAAGGGATTTGATTTGATCCCCTTGTTTTTGAAGGCCTGTCGCCAACGGTTTGGAGATGAAGGTTTTCTGTTCGTCTGGATTGGTTGTGGCGAAGGATCGTCACCCCATGCATCCCTGAGCTGGGACCTTGAGCTCATGGGGCTCAGCGATCAGATCGTGCTGTTCCCCTCGGTAGCGATGGCGAGTTTTCGAAGGCTGCTGAGCCGATTGCAGGTGCTCACACTTCTTTCCAGGGAGGATCCCTTTCCACTTGTGGCCCTAGAGGCTGGCCTCCTGGAGATCCCCACCGTCTGCTTCAAGGGTTCCGGTGCCATCGCCGAGATGGCCGATGAGGGAGCCTGTATCGCGGTGGACTACCTCGATCTTGAAGAATTTGCCGCGGCAGTTCAGAGGCTCTGGGCCCAACCGGAGGAAGCGCGGCGCATCGGTCGTCGCTGTCGCCTCAAAGTATTGGAAGAGCTCAGCCTCGAGCAGGTTGCGCCGAGAGTGGCGCAGGTGCTTCTTCAGGATTGACCGCCCCATTGGCTCCACTGAAAGCCACATCGACTGGCCCGAGGCGGGCCAACATGAGTTAAGAAGATCCGCCGGTTGCGTCATCCAAAGTAAGGGGATAACAAACCAGCTGTTGAATCTGGATTGCATCCAGGCCGCCAACAACCAACAGAAGTGAGCAACGAAAATCCCTGAAAGTGCTCTCACAACCTATGGCTATAACCCCTTCCTATCAAGTGCGGTTTCTAGCGATGAACCTGCCCTCCAGGCCTAACGCCTGGGAGGCGCACAAACACTCACTCTGGCTGAAACTCCAAGGAGGCTGAATTCACGCAGTAGCGCTGGCCCGTGGGCCGGGGCCCATCGTTGAACACATGGCCGAGGTGGGCCTCACAGCGGGCGCAGCGGATCTCGGTGCGCACCATGCCGTGGGAGCGGTCGGTGATGGTGGTGATGGCGCCGGGGTTCACCCCATCCCAGAAGCTGGGCCAGCCGGTGCCGGATTCAAACTTGGTGGCGGAGCTGAACAGCTCGGCGCCGCAGCACAAGCAGTGGTACATCCCCTGGCCCTTGTGGTTCCAGTACGTGCCGGTGAAGGCACGTTCGGTGCCGCCCTGGCGGGTGATGCGGAATTGCTCGGGGGTAAGCCGCTGACGCCAGGCCTCCTCATCCAGGCCCCGCACCAGCCCGCTCGGGAGGCCGCAGGCAGATCCTTCGGCGGCGTTGGCTTGGGCAGCCGCAACATCCGCTCTGCCAGCCCCCTCCGGAGCATTGCTGTTGGCGGCTGAGCTTGAGGAGGGATCTGGAAACAACGCCGACATCGGGCAGGAACAACGCAAATCAGTGCTGCAACCCTAGGCAGTCAGACCCGGCGGCAGGAGGTCGCGCACTAGGCCGGCCAGGGCCGCCACCGCCCCGGGTCGGCCCCGCAGGCTGCGGAGGTCGTCGCGCAGGCCCTCAAGGCGATCCGGATGGTCCAGCCAGTCGGCCGCCTCCTCGGCGATCTGTTGGGGGGTGATCGGCCCCACCCGCTCCGGCACCACGGCGCGTCCGGCAGTGATGTTGGGCCAGGCCAGGTAGCCGCGGTGGCGCATCCGCCAGGCCGTGAGGGCCACCCCCAGCAGCCGTCGCGCCAGGGGTAGGCGGGCCAGCAACCCCAGCCAGCCATCCCAGGCCTGCATCACATGCAGGTGCTGGGTGGGCACCAGCACGATCATCGGCACCCCGAGCGCCCCGAGTTCGGCGGTGTTGGCCCCCACCGTGGTGAGAGCGAGGCGGCACTGGCTCAGGGGGCCGTGGGCCGGATGCACCTCCAGCAGCCGGATCGGGGTGCCAGCGGCGGTGATCAGTTCGCCGCCCTGGCGAGAGGGCTCCTGGATGCCGAAGTAGCGGGCGATCGGATTGGCGGGCCCGGCGAAGGCCCGCAGTTCGTCCACCGTGGTGGTGGGGGCCACCGGCAGCAGGAAGCGACACCCCGGCCGCAGGGCCGCCAGCCGATCGGCGGCCGCCAGCAGGAAGGGCATACCCACCTGGAGCTTGGCCCGCTTTGAGCCGGGCAGCAGCGCCACCCACTCTCCCTCCGGCAGCGGCGCGTCCTGGCGGGCCGAAGCGGAGAGATCGGCCATCAGGTCGCCCACCTCCGTGGAGCGGGTGCGCCAGCGTGGGGCCAGGCGGCGAGAGGCCTTGGGCCCCATGGTGGCGATGCGGTCATTCCACTGGGGCCAGCGGGCCACCCACTCGGCATAGGTGAGGTGGCGGTAGCCGAGCCGGGCCGAGAGCAGCACCGTCCAGAACTGATCGCCGCCCAGGAACACCACCACCCCCTGACGCGGCCAGGGGCCGTGGCGGGCGGGCCGCAACAGCAGCCACCAGAAACGCCCGGCCGGCAGCACCCGGCTGAACAGGTCCCAGCCGCGGGCCAGCCGCGCCTCCTGGCCGGTGGCATTGGGGCAGGGCACTAACACCAGCTGCAGGCTGCAGGGGGCCTGGGGATCGCGGGGCCGCAAGGGCAGCAGGCGATGCAGCTCATCCGCCAGCGGCCGCACCCAGGTGGTCATCTCCCCGGGCCCGTTGCTCACCAGCACGATCGTGGCCACCGGTTCGGCCCCACCATGGCGGCCAACCTGGCTGGGGGGCCCGCCCAACGGCGAGCCAAGACCCAAGGCCGGAACCTTGTTGGTGTCGCGGTTCCAGGAATCAAGCTGGCCCCGGCTCAGAGAATCAGCCCGACCCAAATCAGCCTGAACCGTGCCAGCCACCCGATCAGCTGAAGGATCCGGTGGGGCTTGGGTCAAGTTGTGGCAAAGAAGAATGCGGATGGCGAGACTTGAACTCGCAAGGCCGAAGCCACACGCCCCTCAAACGTGCGTGTCTACCAATTCCACCACATCCGCGTGGGTGGCTCCGGTCCAGCCGGTTCCGCGGTGACTATACCCATCGCCGGGGACGCCCCCCCCCCGATGGGTGCCTGTGAGCGCTGATACAGTCCGCAACGGCCTGGTCCGTCCGTCCTCCCCCGGCCGGCCCGCTGCGGATGCCCATCGGCAAGCTGCTGATCGCCAACCGTGGCGAGATCGCCCTCCGGATCCTGCGCACCTGCCGGGAGCTGGGCATTCCCACCGTGGCCGTGCACAGCACAGTGGATCGCAACGCCCTGCATGTGCAGCTCGCCGACGAGGCGGTGTGCGTGGGCGAAGCCCCCAGCAGCCGCAGCTACCTCAACATCCCGAACATCCTCGCGGCGGCCACCTCCCGCGGTGCCGACGCCATCCATCCCGGCTACGGCTTCCTGGCCGAGAACGACCGCTTCGCCGAGATCTGCCGCGACCACGGCATCACCTTCGTGGGACCCTCGCCCGAATCGATCCGGGCCATGGGCGATAAATCCACCGCCAAGGCCACTATGCAGGCCGTGGGGGTGCCCACGATTCCTGGCAGCGAAGGCCTCCTCGAAAGCCCCCAAGAGGCGGCGGTTCTTGCCGACCAGATGGGCTACCCGGTGATGATCAAGGCCACGGCTGGCGGTGGCGGCCGCGGCATGCGGCTGGTGCCCGGTCCAGATCAGCTCGAGAACCTCTTCAAGGCGGCCCAGGGCGAAGCGGAGGCGGCCTTCGGCAACCCCGGCCTCTACATGGAGAAATTCATCGACCGGCCCCGCCATGTGGAAGTGCAGGTGCTGGCCGATCGCCACGGCAATGTGGTGCACCTGGGCGAGCGCGACTGTTCCATTCAGCGGCGCCACCAGAAACTCCTGGAGGAAGCCCCCAGCCCGGGGCTCGATCCGGAGCTGCGGCGGCGCATGGGCGAGGCGGCCGTAGCGGCGGCCCGCAGCATCAGCTACGAGGGCGCCGGCACGGTGGAGTTCCTGGTGGACCGCGGCGGCGGCTTCTACTTCATGGAGATGAACACGCGCATCCAGGTGGAACATCCGGTCACCGAGATGGTGACGGGCATCGACCTGATCGCCGAGCAGCTGCGCATCGCCGGCGGCGAACCCCTCTCGATGCGCCAGGAGGACGTGCGCCTCACCGGCCATGCGATCGAATGCCGCATCAACGCCGAGGATCCCCGCCACAACTTCCGCCCGGCCCCCGGCAAGATCACCGGCTGGCTGCCACCGGGCGGGCCCGGCGTGCGAGTCGACAGCCACGTGTACACGGGCTATGAGATCCCCCCCTTCTACGACTCCCTGATCGGCAAGCTGATCGTGTGGGGCGTTGACCGCGACCACGCCCTGCGGCGCCTGAGGCGGGCCCTCTCCGAATGCGCGATCACCGGCATCCCCACCACGATCGAGTTCCACCTGGCACTCCTGGATCGCCCCGAGTTCCAGCGGGGCGAGGTCTACACCAAGTTCGTGGAGCAGGAGATGCTGCCTCAGTAGGGGCCTGCCACAAGGGGGCCCGATCAGGGTGCCCGTAGCCGCCAAACTTCCGGGCGAGACCAACTCCAATCAGCCGCCCACCCGGTTGTGATGTCTTCCGCTAACCGGCGACGCGCAGCAGAGGACTCGCTTCAGCCCACCGCCGCCGAGGCCCGCAGCATGGCCTGGGTGATCAGCCCCTGCTGGCCCACCAGAAGCTCGCGCAGCAGGCTCACTAACCCCACCCACACCACCGGCGCCACATCCACGCCACCGATCGGCTGGATCAGGCGGCGGGTCGGGGCCAACACCAGCTCGGTGGGCAGGCCCACCCAGCGGCCCCAGCCCTGGCCGAGGTCGACCTGGGGGTACCAGGTGAGCACGATACGGAACAGGAACAGCAGCGTCCAGAGCCCCAGCAGAAGGCCGAGGGCCAGGTGGACCTGGGGGAGCGCAGCCGTCACAAAGCTCTAAGCGGTGGTGGTGCAATCGTAGGAAGTCGCCCCCACTGCCTAAGATCTGGGCCGATTGACGCCGGCCCGCCGCCATGACCCCCTCCCTCTCCAACTTCCTAAGCAGCCTTGTGTACGGAGGTTTGATCGTGGTGGTGCCGATCTCGATTGCCCTGTTCTTCATCAGCCAGAACGACCGCGTCGACCGCAAGCTCTGATCGGAAGCGGCCCTGAGGCCGCCGCTAGACCTCGGGACACGACGCTCCCCCTGGGCAAGACAGACAGGCCAGACAAGATCGGCTGCCTGGGTTCACCGGCTCAACGGCTGGCTTTTATTCAGCGGCTGCTTCTCAGCGGCTGCTTCTCAGCGGCTGGTTCTCGGCGCCAGGGTCCCGGTGGCGGGGCCCAGTGCCGAGTCCCGGAGAGTTGTCCCGGCTCGGCACCCCTTGGCCCTGTCCCTAAAGTGAGGGCACGCTCGCAACCGCCCGGGATACCTCCCGGCAAACCCCTTGGTCAACGCCAGCCTCAATTGGGCCAGCATCGTCGGCATCGTGCTGGCGGTGGGTGGGGCCTTCCTCTATTTCATGAGGAACTTCAAGCCCGCCCTGGCCCGCGACTACGACGTGTTCTTCGCCGCCATCGGCCTGCTCTGCGGCGGCATCCTCTTCTTCCAGGGCTGGCGCCTCGATCCGATCCTGCAGTTCGGTCAGTTTCTGTTGGCTGCCACCACGGTGTTCTTCGCCTATGAGAGCGTGCGGCTCCGCGGCGTGACCACCGAACAGGCCCGCCGCTCCTCCTACTTCGACGACGAGGAACCGGCCCCCTTCGCCCCCCGTGGTGGGGTAGGCGGCCGTAGCTGGGAGGGCGAATCCTTCGACGAAGCGGACACCTTCCGCGGCCGTATCCCCTCCCGCGAGGGTCCCGAGGAAGACTTTTACCGCCCTCGGCGCCCCAGTCGGGCCGCCATTCCCGAGCGAGCTGCCAGTCGCCGCCCCGACGATGCCGAAGGCTGGGACACCCCCAGGCGTGAACCCGACTATCGGGCTCCTGCCGCCGAGCGGGATGCCCCCCCTGCCGGCCGCTACAGCGCCGGAGGGTCACGCCAAGCTCCGGCCGATTTCGGTGCCCGCCGGCGCGACGCCGGCGAGCTGCGCCGCGGCAGCCGCCCCGTGGCCAGCGGCGACACCATGCCCCGCTCCAGCCGCCGGCCCGGCGCCCCCGAAGACGGGGCCATGGGTCGAGGCCCCGCAGCCGTTAACCCGGGCAACGGCGTTCCCCAGGGTTCTCCGATCCGTGGTGGCGCAGGCGATGCAGGCCCCCGGGGTTCCGGAGTGAGCGATGCCGACTACGCACCACTGGGCGGCAAGGGCAACCAGCCCACCGCCTCCGGTAGCTATGCGTCCCGACCGCAGGCCTCCTCCAGGCCGGAAGGCAGCCGTCCAGCCTCCCGCGACGGCCGGCCCGTTCCCGGCGCTCAGGCGCGGGATAACAGCTCCCGTTTCGACGACTGATCGGATTGCGGCAGCACCGGCTCCACCCGCCCGCCCCGAAGCCCTCCATTGCTAGAGGGCGGTTCACGGGTTCGGCTCCGATGCCGAGCGTGGCGGTAACCTCCGCCCTGATCGCCCTTCTCTGCAGCGGCTGCGGCAGTTGGAGCTGGGGCCGGAGTAGCGCCGGCCCCGCCGGCCTGGGCGCCAGCAATCGCCAGGATCCCGCCCTGAGTGGCGATGGGCGCGTGCTGGCGAGCGTGGTCGAACGGGGCGGCCGCGACACCCTGCTGCTGCAGGAGCAGCCCTCGGGCCGGGAGCTACCGCTGCGCCACCTGCGTCGCTTCCAGCCGCACCGCTCACCGTCGCTGAGCTGGAACGGCCGCTATGTGGCGGTGCTGATCCAGCAGGGCAGCCGCCGCCTGGCGGTGATCGAGGACCGGGTCAACGGCAACCTGCTGCGCTTCCCCCTACCCGGCGACCAGGAGGTGGAGAGGCTCTCGCTGGCCCCGAGCGGCCGGCGCCTGGCCTTGGAGGTGGTGCACAACGGCATCAACCGGGTTCAGGTGTTCGATCTGGCGAACCAGCTGGAACCCGACCTGCCGGCGGGGATGCGCAGCGGCGGCGGCGCCCCAGCGGCGGCGGGGCGCTGAACCATGGCGATGGCACCCCCAGGCCTTGCCCGCTGGGCCCGCAACCTGGGGGCCAGGCCCTTGGCCGTGTTGGCGCCGCTCCTGCTCAGCGGCTGCACGGGCACGCTGCCGGTGCCGATGGGCGGCCTGGACCGGCGGCTGGAGGCGATCGGCAGCAGCCATGCCCCGGCGCTGAGCGATCGCTGGTTGGCCCTGATCGGGGGCCGTGGCGGCCGCGAACAGGTGGTGCTGGTGGATCTGGAGCGCCAGATGCCGGTGCCTCTGCCGGGCCTCAACCGCCCCGATGCCCAGCCCCTGGCCGTGGCGGTGGATGCGGCCGGCGAGCGGCTGGTGGTGGTACGGCAACTGGAGGGCCGCACCGAACTGGTGCTCTACCGCCGCGCGCTGATGGCCCTCGAACCGATCGCAATGCAACCCCCGGGCGTACCCCGCCGGATCAGCCTGCGGGCCGACGGCCGCGAACTGGCGGTGGAGGTGAGCCGCGGCGGGGTGTGGCAGGTGGATTTGATCGAGGTGCCGTGAGCCCGCATCTCACCACGAAACCACAACCGCTGGCTGAAGGGATCCACCACCAAGGTGCCGTCGTTCACGAAGCTGGCGCCGAGCTGGGCGGCAGGTTCGCTCCAGGTGCCGATGCCGCCGCAGCTCTGGATCGACGCCGGGCTGTCCTTGAGGAACAGGGTCACGCCCGGTAGCCGGCGCACCGCGACGCCATCGCTGCCCACCAGCTCCACGGCGCGGCCGGCGGCCAGGCGATAAGCCAGCACCCGCTCCACTTCTCCGCGCACGCAGCTGCTCAGGTTGAGATCGGCGCCGGGCTCGCGGATCAGGGGCATGCCGGCCCTCACAAGCCGCTGCAAGAGAGCCCGGTTGATGTTCATCGAGGGTGGCCGCAGGCCATCGTCGTAGCCGGTGTCCACCTGGGCCACGGCGCCCACCGATCCGATCCGCAGCGGGATCGTGGGGATGTTGGGGCAGCCTCCGCGTCGTGGTGCCGCCGGGCACCGCAGGGCGGCGCCGCTGCTGCCGTAGTAATCGCGGCTGGAGAGCGGTAGGAAGCTGGCCCGGCGCAGCTCGCCATCGCTGCAGAAGCCCTCCGCTGTGGCGCGGCGCAGCAGGCCGTTGGCGTAGTCGAGCGTGATCACGTGAGCGCTGAGCAAGTCGGTGCCGATCAGCCCCGCCTGGGGCAGCGGGCCGCGGATGCCGCTGTGGTCCTGCACGCTCAGCCTCAGCGGCGCCCACGGGCCGAAGAAGTCCACCCCCGCGAAGCGGTCGGCGCTGCCTGGCTGCGGCACCGGTCCCGCACCGCCCCCTGCACCGCCCAGGAACGTGCCCGGCGAGATGGCGCTGCCATCGGCTCCCAGGTCCACCACGAAGAAGCCCGTGCGCCCCTGCACCCGCACCGGCGTGTAGGGCATGCCGTTCGACACGATCAGCGAGCGGGTCTCGCCCAGGCAGGCCAGCGGCTCCTGCGGCAGCGGCAGTGCCGCCAGGCCCAGCTCGGCGCCGGGGGCCAGCACGAGCAGCAGCGCCCCGAGGGCGGCCAGGGTGATGGGGATCCAGCGCATGAGCCCATCCTCGGCGGGAACGGGGTGGAGCCTGGCTCAGGCCCGGTGCAGGTGCAGGTCGTATGCGGGCCAGTGGGCATCGGCGGAAACAGCCATCAGCCCCTCCAGGCGGGCCTGGGCGATCAACAGGCGATCAAAGGGGTCTTCGTGGATGGCCGGAAGCTGGCCGGTTTCGATCACGTGGGCATCGCGGATCACCAGCAGGCTGGCCCCGGCTGCCAGGCATTGATCGCGGAATGTCACCGGATCGATCGGCAGACGGCCGAGTCGATGCTTGATCGCCACCTCCCACACACTGGCCACCGACACCAGGCAGGGATGGCTGGCCATCAACGCGCGGGTGGGCTGCCCCAGGCGCGGATGATCGAGCAACCACCAGATCAGGATCTGGGTATCGAGCAGCAGACGCATCGGTGCTGAATCAACCTTCCATCAACTGCTGCGCAGCATGGTCGGCCTCGGCGCTGAAGGCCGCTTCGATCAACGAGCGTTCGTTCTCCTTGATCCCCCCGCTGAGGGCCCCGCAGTGGCGCAGACCGGGCGACTCGCTGCACGGCACCAGCCGCACCCGCGGCTGCCCGTGGCTGGCGATGATCACCTCTTCGCCGGCCAAGGCCGCCTTCACCAGCCTCGAGAGCTGGTTTTTGGCCTCCAGCATGTTCACCTGCACGGCACTCCGGTCACTCTGGCCAACTTGGCCAGTTTAGGGGTGGCCGTCGCGATCGTCTGCCCCCTCCGCCCCGGGCAGCACCTCAGCCCCCCGGCACCAGCTCCCCATCCCAAAGGCTCTCCAGCGTGTAAGGGCCGCCCTCCAGGCACCAGACGCGGCCGTCGATCAGCCGCCGCCCCTCATCCAGCGCCGTCAGGCGGGCCATCAGCTCCCCGTCGAGCACCTCGCCCGCGGCGGCCAGGTTTTCGGCCAGCCGCGCCGGTTGCACGGATTTGGGGATCACGGCGGTGCCGCCGCTGATTCCCCAGGCCAGCAAGAGCTGGGCCGGCGTCAGCCCCCGCTGCGCCGCCAGCGCCACCACTTGCGGATGCTGCAGCACCAGCGGCGGCCGGTTGGCGCCACTGGAGCCCAGCGGCCCGTAACCGGTCACCACCACCCCGTTCTCGCGGCACCAGGCGATCAGATCATTCTGCTGGAGCAAGGGATGGCGCTCGATCTGCAAGGCCTCCGGCCGGATCCGGGCCCCGGCGCTCAGGGCCTTCAACTTGGCGCCGCTGAAGTTCGACACGCCGATGTGGCGCGTCAGCCCCTGATCCACCAACGCCTCCATGGCGGCCCAGGTCGCGGCCAGCGGCACCTGCTCGAGGCTCAGCTGCTGCTCGGGGCTGCTCGCCATCGCCACGCCGCGCCGCTGGGCCAGGGGCCAGTGGATCAAGTAGAGGTCCAACTGTTCGAGGCCCAGGTCCGCCAGGGTGCGCTCCAGGGCCGGCCGCACCTCGTGGGGCTCGTGGCAGTCGTTCCAGAGCTTGCCGGTGATCCACAGCTGCTCGCGCTGCACGAGGCCGTCGGCGAAGGCCTGCCGCAACGCCTCGCCGATCTGCGGCTCGTTGCCATAGATGGAGGCGGTATCGAGGTGGCGATAGCCCAGCGCCAGGGCGGTGCGCACCGTGGCGGCGGTGAGCTCGGGCGGCAGGCGCCAGGTGCCGAGGCCCAGGGCGGGCATGGCGTCGCCGTTGGCGAACGGCAGGGCGGGCATGGGGCGGGGCATCGGGTGCGACATAGGGGCAGCAAATAGGAGCTATACAGAAGAGCGGTGATCGGGCGGCTGACCGAAGCGCCCTGACGGCCTTCACGCTGGAGGGACTCCATGCCAACGATCTCGCGTCCCTGCTGGATTCCGCCGGCATCTGCATCCGCAGCGGCAGGCACTGCACCCAGCTCCTGCACCCAGCCCCTGCACAGCCGGTTTACTCAGGAGGCATTCCTGAACGGCGCCTCAGGCCATGGAGTGGAGCCCGATCGCATTGCCTTCCGTGTCCACCAGGATCGAGATGAAGCCAAAGGGGCCGATCGACATCTTGGTTTGCTTCACACTGCCGCCAGCCGCCACCGCCCGCCCCTCCTCGCTGATGCAGTCCGCGCTGCTGAAGTAGGCCAGGGTGCCGCTGCCTCCTGAGGGCACACCTGGCATGTGCACCAGCGCGCCGCCGGCGCCCCATTGGCTGGAGTCGGAGGGGAAGGCCCACATGGGGATTTGGCTCTCCAGCTTCTCGAGCTGGAAGCCAAACACCGCCTCGTAGAAGGCCTTGGCCCGCTCCAGATCCTGGACGTAGATCTCTACCCAGGCGAAGGCGTTAGCGGCCATGAGAAACATTTGTGTAGCTGATATTGAGTTTAGGCATCCCTGCCGGTGTCGCCCAGCACGATGTGCCCGCCGCAGCCGATCCTTCAGGATTGGGGCACTGAAGGGGTGACCCATGAACATCGACGGCAAGGCCTGGCGCACCATCGGTCTGGAGGCGGGCGGCCGTTCGGTGTGGGTGATCGACCAGACCCTGTTGCCCCATCGGTTCGAGACCCGTTCCCTGCGCTCCCTGGAGGAAGCCGCGGCGGCGATCAGCACGATGGTGGTGCGGGGCGCCCCCCTGATCGGGGTGACCGGCGCCTACGGCCTCATGCTGGCCCTCCAGCGCGACCCCTCCGGTAGCGCCCTGGCGGCGGCCTTTGCGCAGCTCAATGCCACCCGTCCCACCGCCGTGAACCTGCGCTGGGCCCTGGAGCGGGTGCGCGATCTGGTGGCGCCGCTGCCGGAAGCGGAGCGGGCCGCGGCGGCCCAGGCCGAGGCCGCCGCCATCGCCGAGGAGGACGTGGCCATGTGCGGTGCGATCGGTGAACACGGCCTGGCCATCTTCCGGGAGCTGGCGGCGGCCCGGCCCCCCGAACGCCAGGGGCAACCCTTCAACGTGCTCACCCACTGCAATGCCGGCTGGCTGGCCACGGTGGACTGGGGCACGGCTCTCGCGCCCATTTACAAGGCCCACCGCGCCGGCCTGAAGGTCCATGTGTGGGTGGATGAAACCCGCCCCCGCAACCAGGGCGCCAGCCTCACCGCCTACGAACTGGGCCAGGAAGGGGTGCCCCACACCGTGATCGTGGACAACGCCGGCGGTCACCTGATGCAGCACGGCCAGGTGGATGCGGTGATCGTGGGCACCGACCGCACCACCCGCCGCGGCGATGTGTGCAACAAGATCGGCACCTACCTCAAGGCCCTCGCCGCCTTCGACAACAACGTGCCCTTCTACGTGGCCCTGCCCGCCTCCACGATCGACTGGACCATCGACGACGGCGTGGCCGAGATCCCGATCGAGGCCCGTTCCGAGCAGGAGGTGACCCAGATCCAGGGGCAGCTCGCGGTTGATGGCGAGGTCGCGGGCCAGCTGGCCACGGTGCAGCTCACACCCACCGGCTCCCGTGGCTTCAACCCTGCCTTCGATGTCACCCCCGCCCGGCTGGTCACCGCCCTGATCACCGAGCGGGGAGTGGCGGCGGCCAGTGAGGCGGGCTTGCGGGGGCTTTACGGGCAGCTATAGCGCAACGAACGGTGCAGGCCAGGCCCCATCGGGTCTGGTTGGCAGGGGTATCCGGTGCCCCAGGTCAGCCATCACAGCGAGCCATGATCCTTCAAGGCATAGTCCTGCTGCGAGGCCACGGCCTTGATTGGCTTGATTTTGATGGCGATCGGCATGGCTGCCGGCAGCAGCACAATCCCCGCGATCAGGGCACACACCACGGCGTGAGTGCGGTTGCGAGCCCGCAGCTTCTGAAGAATCGATTTCACATGGGTTTTCACCGTGTCGAGGGAAAGATCAAACTCTGCGGCAATATCCGGATTGTTCATTCCTAGCGTGATCGCCTGCAGGACTTCGACCTCACGGGGAGTCAATGTCTCGACGATGGTCTCTTGATTCGCTTCTGGCGTCACTGGGATCTCCATGGCCGTCAGGGATTGAACCGGCGCGAACCCTAAGGGGGTCTGCCGGATCCTGGGGATCGGATCGAGGCTGCAGGCCGCTTCGATTAGCGCATCGATCCTGATCAACTAGCGCATCGATCCTGATCAACAATGAATCAATCGTCAGCTCCGCTCCCGGCCGGGATTGCCAGCCGTTGTCGGTGAAGCCCGTCACGCTTCGTAGCCTGAGCGCCCCATGCCATGCCGCCGCCATGACCCCGGCCCTGCCCGCCAGTTCCCCACCGCCCAACTGGGTGGAATCGAACCATCCGCTGGGCTGGCTGATCGACCGGCTGCTGGCGGTAGAGCCGCTGCGCCAGCTGCTGTTCTGGCAGGCGCGGCGGCTGATCATCCGCACCGCCGAGGGCCGCGGCATCGCCTGGCGCCAGCGGCGGGAACGGCTGCAGCGGGCCGCCGAGCCGCTGCTGGCCTCCACCACCAACCCGGCGGTGGTCGTTCCCTCCTATTACCGGGCCCGTTTCCACGCCTACGACGCGGGCAACCTCTGCTGGGCCGCGGCCTGCGAGGCCGAACAGGCCACCGCCTCGATGGCGCTGCGGGTGTGGCCCGGTGAGCCGGAGCTCGCGCCTGAGGTGGCCCAGTTGCGCCTGCGCCGCGCCATCTTCAGCGCGATCGAGCCGAGCCTCACGGGTCCGGTGCGGCGGGCCCTCGATCTGGGCTGCTCGGTGGGGGTGGGAACCTTCGCGTTGCGGGAGTGGCTGCTGGAGCGGCAGGCGCAGGGGGATGCCTTCCAGGCGTCGGAGGGCTCCCCGGCCGTCGCGGACGATGCGCCGTCCTCCGCAGTCGCGACGTCCCCCCTGTTGGTGGAGGGCCTCGATCTTTCGGCGGAGATGCTCGCCGTGGCGCGGGTGCGTGAGGCGGAGCTTCCGAACCGATCGGAATCGCCCGCGGGCTCCACCCTCCCGGCGATCACCTGGCACCACGGCGCCGCCGAGGCCACCGGCCTGCCCGCCGCCGCCTACGACCTGATCACCCTCCAGTTCGTCTGCCACGAGCTGCCCCAGAGCGCCACCCGGGCCGTGCTGGCCGAAGCTGCCCGCCTGCTGCGGACCGGCGGCGTGATCGCCCTGGTGGATCAGGACCCCGATTCGGAAGTGATCCGCCGGTTGCCCGCCCCGATCGCCACCCTGCTCAAGAGCACCGAGCCCTACCTCGAGGACTATTTCCGCCTCGATCTTGCCGCTGCCCTGCAGGCGGCCGGCTTCCGCGATGTGCGTCGTTCAGCGGTGGACCCCCGCCACCGGCTGCTGGTGGCCCGCCGCTGAGCATTGGTGCGCTGACAAGACGAAGGATTGGGGCGCGGCTGCGGCAAATCCCCCGCCAGGGTGATGCGACCGGCCGGGCCTTACTCTTAGAAAGTACTTGATACAAGCCGTGGCGACCCGTGAACCAGCCGCAAGAGGGCCAACCGTTTTGGTTGCAGGCCAAACCCTCTTCCACGCCAGCGGAGCAAGCGCCGTCGTCCTACCCAACCGTGCCGCCCACGCCGCGGCGCATCACGGTGACCATTCCCAGCAAGTTGCATCAGGATTTGGTGGTTCGCTCCGATCGTGAGGGGCGCAGCCTGAGCAATCTGGTGGCCTTCCTGCTGGAAACGGCGCTCTCCGCGCCCGGCCGCCCGCCGCTCTGATCTGGCACAGCCTCAGGCGGCTCACCCCTCAGGCGGCCGCACCTCAGGAGTTGGTTACGGCGCCGCTCTCCCACCCCGCCAGCACGATCTTCCCCAGGGTCCGGCCCCCCTCCAGCTGAGCATGGGCCCGGGCCAGGTTCTCTGGGCTGATCGGTTCCAGCCGCGTGGTGGCCGTGCCTTGCACCTCCCCGGCCTCCACCAGCTCCGCCAGCCGCTCCAGGATCTCCCCCTGCCGCCCGCGGTCGGCCGTGCGGAACTTGGGGCGGGTGAACATGAACTCCCAGTGGAAGCTCACGCTCTTGGCCTTGAGCAGGTTGAGATCCAGAGGCGAGCGGTTGGCCACGATCGCCACGATCGCCCCCTGGGGCCGGATCAGTTCGGCCATGGCCTGCCAGTAAGCGTCGGTGTCGCTGAAATTGGCGATCGAGTCCAGCTCCGGCAGGCCCAGAGCCGCCAGCTGCGGGGCCAGGGGCTGGCGGTGGTCCACCACGTGGCTGGCGCCCATCCGCTCGCACCAGGCCCGGCTTTCCGGCCTGGAGGCGGTGGCGATCACCACCAGGCCAGCCCGCCGCGCCAACTGGATCGCGATCGAACCCACCCCGCCGGCACCGCCCAGGATCAGCAAGCTACGGCCGGCATCGGCTCCCTCGGGATCCAGCCCCAGCCGCTCAAACAGCGCCTCCCAGGCCGTGAGCCCGGTGAGGGGCAGGGCCGCCGCGTCCGCGGCGCTCAGGTTGGCGGGGCGGTGGCCACAGATCGCCTCCTCCACCAGCACCCGCTCCGCATTGCAACCCGGCCGGCTGATGTCGCCGGCAAACCACACCCGATCGCCCGGGACGAAGCGCACAACCGCATCCCCGATGGCCTCCACCACCCCGGCGGCATCCCAGCCCAACAGCCTTGGCGGCGCCCCGGACCCTGGTCCCGGCAGGCCGGAGCGCACCTTGGTGTCCACCGGATTCACCGCCCATGCCTCCACCCGCACCAGCAGGTCGTGGGGGCCGGGAATCGGATCGGGAAGCTCCACCAGGGCAAAGGCCCCTGGAGCGCTGCAGGGAAGGCCCCCGAAGGCTGCAATCGCTTTCATGGTTCCCGCCAGGTTTGTTCGCTCCCATCGTCCTGGATTGTTGGAGCAGGCCATAGGCCACGCCCAGCGACCCTTGCGAGGCTTGCCAGCGGGCAGGGGCGGGCAAGGCTTCCCAGGGCTGCCTGCTGCCAGGCGCCTGGGAGGGCTTGATGGCTAGATCCTCAGGACAACTCGCCTTGGCCCGCCGCCTGCCGGAGCGCCCGGATGCGGGCGTCGAGGGGCGGGTGGCTGGCGAAGAGGCGCAGGAAGCTGGGCGGCTCGTTGATCTTCAGGCTGGCCAGGGTGGGCTCATCGCGCGGGTCCTGCAGGTTCACCACCTGGCCGAGGCTTTGCAGAGCCCCCACCATGGCGCCGGGGCTGGTGAGCCGGGCGGCGCCGGCATCGGCGCGGAATTCGCGGTGCCGCGAGAACCAGGCGGTGATCAGCGAGCCCAGCACCCCCAGCAGGATCTCCAGGGGCCAGATCAGCAGCATCGTCGGGGGTGGTGCCATGCCGCGGCCATCCTCGCGATCGCCGCGGGGCAGCAGGAAGGCCACCGCCCGCGAGAGGAACATCACGAAGGCATTGATCACTCCCTGCAGCAGGGTCATGGTCACCATGTCGCCGTTAGCCACATGGCTCATCTCATGGGCCAGCACCGCCTCCAGCTCGTCCGGGGGCATCCCCTGCAGGATGCCTGTGGACACCGCCACCAGGGCCCGCTTGGGAGAGGGGCCGGTGGCGAAGGCGTTCCACTCCGGAGAGCCGTAGATGCCCACCTCCGGCATCGGCAGGCCCGCCTTCTGGGCCAGCACCGAAACGGTGCCGTGCAGCCAGCCTTCGGCCGATCCGCCGCCCTGGCCCACCAGCTGGATGCCCATCATCCGCTTGGCCGACTCGGCCGAGAATTGCAACGCAATCCAGGCCCCCAGCACGCCCCACACGAAGCTGCCCACCAGCAGGGGCAGCAGCGGCAGGTCGGGGGGCAGCAGCCCGATGGCGGTGAGCAGGTTGAGGATCAGGGAGATCGTGAGCACCACCGCCAGGTTGGTGATCAGGAAGAGAAGGGTGCGCAGGGCCATCGCGAGTTGGGGGCTGGTTCGCAGGGGAGCTGGGCGGTAAAGCTCAGGGGAGCCCACCGGGTCCGCCAGAGGGGCCCGGTCGCCATACCGTCTGCTGGAAAGGTAGCGATGGCAAGCCGATCTGCTGTTTGCTGATTGGCTTGTTGATTGGACTATTCCCGCCTCGCAGGGCAACGGCCTGCCCCTGCCCGCCACACCCCCCCGGCCAGCTCCGGCACCGGTCCCATCCCTGGCGCGCCGGCAGCGGCTGCGACAGCATTCCCTTAGGACACCGCACAACGTCGGCATGATCCGTGAGCACGCGCTGCCCCTCCCACTGCGCCGGTCGCTCGGCCCGGTTGTGTCGACGCCGCAGGCCATTGGTGCCACCCCGCCAGCACGGCCCCGGCTGGTGGCCCTTACCGCTGGCGTCCCTTCCGCCGGTCTGGAGGCTGCTGTGATCGCGCGCCTGCTGGAGGGAGATCCGCTGGGCGACTCCCTGCTCGACACCCTCGCCATCCTCACCGCTGAAGCCCTGCAAGCGGCCCCGAACGGTGCCGCAGGGTGCACCGCCGCCGAGCTGCGCGGCGTGGCCGCCCGCATCGCCACCGGCCTGGCGGTGACCTTGCTGGAATCCGACCTGGCCGAGCGCATCACGACCCGGCTGGCGGAGGAGGCACCCTTCGCAGAGGGCTGGCGCTCCTGCCCGGAGTAGGCCCCGGCACCCCAGCACTCAGCGGATCCAGTCCACTGGAGCTCCGTCTCCATCGGCCCCCAGGTGCCCGGATGGGCCGTTCAGTCTGTGCCTTGCGGGACTGGCTTGAGGTGAGCGGCCCCGGCACCCGTAGCCTCAGCGGCATTGACTCCGGCCGCCCATGTCCGTGCTCAACCTCTGGTCCGATGCCGAGGCTGCTGCGGCCGTGGCCCACTACGGCGCCCAGGGCGTGGCCGAACCCCTGGCCCTACGCACCTACTCAGCCCGCCTGCTGGGCGCCGACCCGGATCTGGTGCTGCACGGCGGCGGCAACACCTCGGTGAAGACCAGCGTGACCGGCCTGCTGGGCGAAACGATTCCTGTGCTGTGCGTGAAGGGTTCCGGCTGGGACCTCGGCACGATCGAGCCCCCCGGCCACCCGGCGGTGCGCCTGGAGCCCCTGCGCGCCCTGCGGGCTCTGAATTCCCTCAGCGATGAGGCGATGGTGGCCGCCCAGCGCAACAACCTGATCGATCCGGCCGCCCCCAACCCCTCGGTGGAGGCGCTCTTGCACGCCTTCCTGCCCCACACCTTTGTGGATCACACCCATTCCTCGGCGCTGCTGGCCCTGGCCGATCAGCCCGATGCCGCCGCGGTCTGCCGCCAGGTGTTTGGCGAGCGGGTGGTGCTGGTGCCCTACGTGATGCCCGGCTTCGCCCTGGCCCAGTCGTGCGCTGATCTCTACGAGGCGGCCGCCGAGCGGGCCGCTGCCAGCGGCGTGGAGCTCGAGGGCATGGTGCTGCTCAAGCACGGCCTCTTCTCCTTCGGGTCCACGGCGAAGCAGAGCTACGAGCGGATGATCGAGCTGGTGCGGCTGGCCGAGCAGCACCTGGCCACCGGAAACCGCCTCAGCCAGCCGGCGGCGGTGCCGGAGCGCCCGGCTCCTGCGGCGGCGCTACTGCCGCGCCTGCGCGGTGCCCTGGGCCGGGCCGCCAGTGCCGCCGGCGCTCGCTCCCACTGGCTCCTGGATCTGCGCGCCACACCCCTGGCCCGTGCCGTGGTCGACGACGGCCGCCTGGCCGACTGGTCCCGCCGCGGTGTGGCCACGCCAGATCACGTGATCCGCACCAAGGCCCATCCCCTGGTGCTCCCCGTCGCGCCCGCCACCGGCGACGCGGCCGCCCTGGAGGCCTGGAGCGCCGCCCTGGCGCCGGCCCTTCAGGCCTACGCCGCCAACTATCAGGCCACCTTCCTGCGCCAGAACGACCGGGTTGGGGGCATCAAGAAGCCCCTCGATCCCCTGCCCCGGGTGGTGGCGATCCCGGGATTGGGTCTGGTGGGAATCGGCAAGTCCGCCGCTGAGGCCGCCGTGACCGCCGACATCGCCGAAACCTGGGCCACCACCCTGCTGGCCGCCGAGAGCATCGGCCGCTTCGAGCCGGTGGGGGAGAACGACACCTTCGACATGGAGTACTGGAGCCTCGAGCAGGCCAAGCTCGGCAAGGCCGCGGAGAAGCCCCTGGCCCGCACCGTGGTGGTGGTCACCGGCGGGGCCGGCGCGATCGGCGCCGCCACCGCCCGCGCCTTCGCCGCCCAGGGTGCCGATCTGGCCGTGCTCGACCTCGATGGCGAGGCGGCAGCGGCCGTGGCCCGGCGCTGCGGCTCCCGCGCCCTCGGCCTGGCCTGCAACGTGACCGATCCGCTCCAGGTGCAGAAAGCCTTCGCGGCGGTGGCGGCCCACTTCGGCGGCCTCGACATCGTGGTGAGCAATGCCGGCGCCGCCTGGGGTGGCCGCATCGCCGAACTCCCCGAGGCCGATCTGCGCGCCAGCTTCGAGCTCAACTTCTTCGCCCACCAGCACGTGGCCCAGGCCGCCCTGGCCCTCTTCCGCGCTCAGGACACCCTCCCCAATCCGGCGGGCGCTGCCGGGGGGAATGCCAGCGCCAGCCAGGATGCCTCGGCCGGTGCCGCAGGCGCCGGCGATGGGTTCAGTGGCCGCCTCGGCGGCCAGCTGCTCTTCAACGTGAGCAAGCAGGCCCTCAACCCGGGCCCCGGCTTCGGCGCCTACGGCACCAGCAAGGCCGCCCTGCTGGCCTTGGTGCGTCAGTACGCCCTGGAGGAGGGCGGCGCCGGCATCCGGGTGAATGCGATCAATGCCGATCGAATCCGCTCCGGCCTCCTCACCGACACCATGATCCGGGAGCGCTCCGCCGCCCGGGGCCTCTCCGAGGCCGACTACATGGGCGGCAACCTGCTGGGCTCGGAGGTGCGCGCCGAGGATGTGGCCGAGGCCTTCGTGGCCCTGGCCCGCCTGGAGCGCACCACCGGCGCCCTGCTCACCGTGGATGGCGGCAACGTGGCGGCGATGGTGCGTTGAGCGTGTGGGGCTGGCAGCAGGTCCTTAAGTTGTTATCTCGACTTACTGACGATAACTTGAGTGGAATTGAGTTCGGCCCAGGCTTCCCGTCAGCGCAGGGGGTTGATGGACGAGTGCGTTTGTGTGGAGGGCGGGCCTTGAGGGGTGGGGGCCTTGAGATTTGAGGAGAGAATCTTCATCACCTCCTGGTAGCGGACCTGGTCGTTCTGTCCGAGGGAAAGATCGGCTGCGCGCAGAAGGAATGGCCGTGCTTGATCAGGCTTTCCCAGTGAAATGAGCGCCAAGCCGAGATATTGGCTGGCATCCGCCTGTTCGGGATTGAGGCTGGTGGAGCGCAGGAAATCAGCCACCGCATTTTCCATGCGACCGAGGCGGAAGAAACAGATGCCGCGTACGGTGTAGGCAGGATAAAAGGTGCGATAGGCCGCCACCACGCGACTGGAATGATTCACGCAGTCACTAAACTTTCCAAGCGACAGTTGAATCGCAGCCAGATTGTGAATGTTGGCCTGGCTGGGATCAACGCGAACCGCCCTTAGCAGATCCCGCTCCGCATGGGCAAACTGGCCGGTGCGCTGGTAGGCAACGGCACGGTTGGTGAAGACTAGGCGATTGTTGTCAATCTGCTCGGCATGATTAAAGTCTTGGAGTGCGGAGTTGTAATTCTGCATCTCATTGAGCACAATGCCACGCAATAGGAAGGTGTAGGAGCGCACCCTTGGCTTCTGCAACACCTCCAGCTGGTTGAGATCATTGAGGGCGAGTGGAAATTGATGCAGCACCATGAAAGCCTGGGCCCGGTTGTAGAGACCGTCTTGAACATCCTGACCGGCGCTGATCATCTGCGACCAGAGGGCGATCGCCGCGTTGATGTTGCCGGAGTTGAAGGCCTGCTGAGCCTGGATAGCCAGCGGAGCTGCCTCGGCGCGGGCAGGCCGTGTCATGCCCAGCAGGGAGGAGAGCAGCAACAGGGCGATCAGTGGCCAGCGGCGTAGATGACCCACCGGAGCCTTGAAGCTGCAGGGCTGGGTACTGGAGGCGTGGGCCCTCGTCATGGCGATCACGGCACGGATAACCACAGCGGGCACCTAGGGTTGGTGGGGCGGGGAGGTGTTCCGGCAGGTACCGAACTCCGGTTCCCAGGCCAATTTGGCGAACTGGCCCACGGCCGGATTACCCCTGATGATCAGGTTGTCCATGCTCACGTATTGCTGCCTGTTGTAGCGACGCATCAGCGCATTGAAGACACAGTCGCAGTAGCTGCGTTGCGGCGGGTCGTTGCCCTTGCTGATGCAGCCCTTCATGAACTGATCGCGCAACTGGTTGACTGAGGGGAGCTGGGGCGCTGGGGTACTGGTGGGTTGAGGTGATCTCTGCGGTTGCTGCGTTGGCTGGGGTGCCTGGGCGCCAGCGGGCGATACGGCGAGGCCACTGGCTGTGGGCAGCAGGGTGCCTAGCAGAAGCAAGGGTCCGAGGCAGGAACGGAAGGACAATGCCATTAAGCAGAGGCAGGGCGGATAAAGAGGCCCTTGAGATAAGTGCCTTGGCCAACTATGTTCCGATCAACAGATCGCTATGCGCTTCCGAAGTGGGGATGGGTCTCTCACTTGGCGGTGGGTGCGCCCCATTGATAGAAGAGGCCGATGCGGCCGGCGACGTTGGGGGTGGAACCGAAACCGCTGTCGAGTGAGTTGGTGAAGGCCAGGCCGCCATTGACCCACATGTGGTTGCCGATTTTGGCGGCGCAACCGGCGGCACCGGCCCAACCGGAGCCGTAGCCACCAGCACCTACGCCGCAGCCGTAGCGCTGATTATCCGTGGTGAGATTAGGAATCGCGGAAAGGGCTGCAGCGATCGCACCCACGTTCTGGATTTGACTATTGACGGTGCCCAGGGCGCTTTCGATGTTGTTAAGGCGCCCATTGATCCTATCGAAACTGCTCAATACGTTACCCACCGAGAAGCTGCTGGTTCCGAGATTGCCCTGGTTGTCCACCGTGGTGAAGCGCGTCTGGCGCTCGGATGTGACCTGGTTGGCATCACCAGCAAAGGCACCATCCGTAGCCAGACCGGGCAGGGTGTAGACGGTGTTCAGACCTTGGCCGCGGGAGGCAATGATCACCTGATTGGAGCGTTCAGCCACGGTATTAGCGCCAATGGCAACGCTGTTGTCGAAGTCGGCGGTAGCGCCGCTACCTAGAGCCAGGCTGCTGGCCCCGAGGGCACGAGAATTGTTGCCGGTGGCGGTGCTGTATTCGCCGGTGGCCTGTGAGCCAGCTCCTGTGGCGGTGCTGAAGTCGCCGGTGGCCTGTGAGAAAATGCCGGTTGCGGTGGTGGCAAGGCCTGTGGCCTGTGAGTCAAAGCCGGTGGCGGTGCTGGCGTCGCCGGTGGCCTGTGAGAAAACGCCGGTGGCGGTGGTGGCAAGGCCGGTGGCCTGTGAGTCAACGCCGGTGGCGGTGCTGTCGTCGCCGGTGGCCTGTGAGAAAAAGCCGGTGGCGGTGCTGAGGGCGCCGGTGGCTCGTGAGCCAACACCGGTGGCGGTGCTGAGGGCGCCGGAGGCCTGTGAGTCAACGCCGGTGGCGGTGCTGTCGCTGCCGGTGGCCTGTGAAAGAACGCCTGTGGCGGTGCTGAGGGCGCCGGTGGCCTGTGAATTGTTCCCGGTGGCGGTGCTGATGGAGCCAGTGGCCTCTGAGAAAACGCCGGTGGCGGTGTTGCCGTTACCGGTGGCCTGTGAGCCAGCACCTGTGGCGGTGCTGTATTCGCCGGTGGCCCGTGAGAACTGGCCGGTGGCGGTGCTGAGGGCGCCGCTGGCCCTTGAGGCTTGGCCGGTGGCGGTGCTGTTGGGGGCGGTGGCCTGGGAACTGGCACCGGTGGCAGTGGAGTTACCGCCGGAAGCAACAGCACCAATCCCCGTTGCGGTGTCGCCGGCAGCAAGAGCTGGAGTGAAAGCGCCGGTGGTGGTGCTGAGCGTCACTGCTTGGGCCAGCAGGAGGGAGGCCATGGCTAAAATCTTGCGGGCCCTGGTGCCGCTCGGCAGGGAGGCCAGGAAGCCACTTGGCTTGGCTTGCTGCGTGCCCTCATGGAAAGGAATTCGGAGTTGAGTCATATTTTATTGATTCAACCTTATTAGCCTAGGCAGTATAAAGACGCCTCTCGAATGCATGACCATAATGTGCAGCGTCTGCGCAGCAGCCAGTCATCGAGGGTTGCAATCAGGCTATCCAGCCCCATGCAAAGATCCTGCCGAATCGCCCGATCCAGCAAGGGCTAGGAGCCTGTTGCACGTAGATCCCCAAACTGAAAATGGGGACGTTTTCGTTGAGGAGATGCAATCCGTAATCGAACTCAGAAAGAGGTCCCTCGATTCTGGAGCGGTGGTTCGCTCAAATCAGCGGTACTGGAGTCGATCTCGGGCTTTTGGTTGGCATGAAGATAAGGGCGCCGGCAAGAGATACCTGAATCCAAATTTGGCGTTGGCGTTGGCGTTGGCGTTGGCGTTGGGTCGGTCGGGTCTTCTCGCCCGGTATGGACTATCCGCAACTGGCTCCTAGGTCCCGCCTTCCGTGCCTGGTCAGCCTGCCTGGCTGCCAGAGGAGAATCGCCGCGCCAGGGTGAGAGCCAGGCCGCTCCACAGCAGCACCAGTACCAGGCAAAGGCCACTCCAGAGCGGCAGCCCCAGCCGGGTCACGGCCAGGGGGGCGACCACGGTGATCACCCCCCCGGCGATCAAGGGTTGGAGCAGCAGCTGCTTGATCGAGAAGGCCGGCAGGGCATCGGCCTGATCGTGGGGGTCGGCCATGCGGAGGAGCAGCAGGCCGCTGGCCGCCACGCCGGTGGCCTGGCCGAATTCCAGGATGCCTCGCTCAAACCAGGGGGTGGGCAGGATCCGCGGGCCCAGCAGCAGCACCACGGCCAGGTTCCACGCCAAGCCCGCCACGGCCAGGGCGGTGAGGGGAATCCAGTCCTGGGCGAGCAGCGAGAGGTCGAGGCAGGCGGTGGCGGCGGTGATCAGCAGATCGGCGGCGAGGGTTGCCACCAGCCCCTGGATCGCACTCGAGGCCACCGAGGCGTTGCCGCTGCGCTCCAGCACCAGCCGCACCAGCAGCGAGCCGATGATCGCCAGGGGAAACACGGGGAAGGCCTCGATCACGGCGGCAAAGCCCCCGCCCAGAGCATGGCCCCCCCAGCGCAACCCCTCCATGGCCAGCCAGCCGATCCCCACCCCGATCCCGGCCAGCGCCAGGTTCACGGCCCAGGCAGCCAGGCTGTGGCTCAGGACGCCGGTTCCTGTGCCTTTGATGTTCGGGGATTCAGGACAGTCGGAGGGGCCAGGCAAGGAGCCGGCCGGTTCCGCCGGCGATCCCCCCTCCCGAGCGTCGCCGGTGAAGGGCGTGGCCCCTCCCCCCATCAGCGCTGGTGCTGCGGGGGTCGGATCCGCCGGAACCGCCCCGCTCTCACCAGGGGGGGCGGTGATCCCTGCTGCATTCTGGGCCGCGTCCATGAAGGCCGCTTCCATGACAGGGGCGGGCTCGCCTTCTGTTGCCACCGGCAATACGGGTGCCAATGGCAATACGGGCGCCACCACCTGCAGCCAGCCGACACGACGGGCCACGACCACCACAATGCCGCCCACCAGCGTGGAGCTGAGCAGCCCCACCGTGGCCATGGCCAGGCCCAACCCTTCGCCACCTGGAAAGCCGAGCCGCGCGTAGGTGGGTCCCATGGCGGCGGCGGAACCGTGGCCCCCTTCGTAGGACACCTCGATCAGGCAGGCCATCAGCGGATGCACCCCCGCCAGGCGGCCCTGCAGGGCCATCACCACCAGGGCCGCCACCAGGTACTGGCCGAAGGCCAGGGTGAGGGCGAGCAGCACCTGGGCGGAGAGGGGGCGCCAGAGCCCCCCTGGCCGGGGCAGGGGTTTGCCCACCAGCAGGGTTCCGAACACCAGGGTGAGCAGGATCAAGGGCAGCTCCTGCCACACCGCCAGCACCCCCGGTGGAATCAGGGGCAGGGGCCCGGAGGGGGCCAGGAGCAGGCCGATCACTCCCGCCAGCAGGGCTTCCGGCACACCCCAGTTGCGGCTGCCGAGGATCCGCCCCAGGCCGGTGCCCAGGGCCAGCACCAGCGCCAACACCGCCAGGGCCAGGCCCCAGCTGGCCGCCGGCGCCAGGGCTGCAGTGGCCGCAGGGCTGAGGGGAAGAAGCAAGGGGGTGAGGTCAGGCCCTGAATCCTGCACCCCCGTGGGGGACGGGCCCGTGATCTTCGCGGCCGTCAGGGCAGGTCGAGATGGCGGCGGAAGAAGGCTTCGGTGGCCTCCAGCACCCGCTGCTGCACGGCCCGGTCGCGGAAGCCATGGCCCTCGCCGGGGAAGAGATGCACCTCCACCGGGATCCCCCGTTCCCCCAGGGCCAGAGCCATGCGTTCGGTCTGATCCGGTGGCACCACCGCATCCTCCAGGCCCTGGAAGAAAATCACCGGCACCCTGATGCGGTCGGCGTGCAGCAGGGGGGAGCGCTCCCTGTAGGTGGCCGCCGCCTCCGGCCACGGACCCACCAGGCCATCGAAGTAGCGCGCCTCGAAGCGGTGGGTGTGGCGCGCCATGCCCTCCAGGTCGGCCACGGCGTAGCGGCAGGCGCCGGCCCGGAACACCGCACCGCCGCAGAGGGCCGCCAGCACGGTGAAACCGGCGGCGCTGCCCCCCTCGATCGCAATCCGCCGCGAATCGGCCCGACCCGCCGCGACCAGGGCCGCCGCCGCCGCCGCGCAGTCGGCCCCATCCACCACGCCCCACTGCCCATCGAGCCGTTCGCGGTAGGCCCGGCCGAAGCCCGTGGAGCCGCCGTAGTTCACATCCACCACCCCCCAGCCGCGGCTGGTCCAGAACTGGATGGCCAGGTTCAGCCCCGTGCGGGCCATCCCTGTGGGTCCGCTGTGGCCCTTCACCAGCAGCGGAGCGCCGGGATGGCTGCCGCTGCGGGGGGGGTAGTACCAGGCCTGGGTGGGGCGGCCGCCGTGGCCCTCGAACCAGAGGGGCTCTGGATGGCTGATTGCCGCCGCTGCGAGGGGGCTGGCGGCGGCGGGGGTATGGCGCCAGCGGCCGCTGGCGGTGTCGAGCTCCAGGAGGCCAGCTGGATCGGATGGGGAGGCGGCGATGGCCACCAGGCGGCCCCGCTCGGCCACCACGGCGGCCAGATCATCGAAGCGCAGGTCGTAGGGCTGCCAGCGGAAAGCGCCACCCCCCGCTACCACCAGCCGGCCCAGGCGCCAGCGGCCCTCGAAGCAGGCCGCCGCCACCAGCGCCTCGCCATCCCAGGCGGTGGTGGCCATGCCATACACCCACTGAGGCATGCCGAATTCGGCTTGCAGCGGCAGCAGGGGCTGCCAGGCGGGTTCCTCACCGGCGACCAGGGCCTCGGCGGCTTCGAGCCGCTCGAGGTTCCACCAGCCGCTGCGATCGCAGCTCACCACCAGGTCGGCCGGCTGGCCCTCCCGGGGAATCCAGAGGGGTTGAAACACCGAAACGGCCGTACCCTCCCCAGGCATGCTGCCGGCGATCGGCCGGCAGTCTGTGAGCGAGCCCTCCGGCGTGAGCCGCCCCAGCCAGAGCTGGCTTCGCTCCCAGGGCATGGCGGGCCGCTGCCACTCGATCCAGGCCAGGTGGCTGCCGGAGGGGCTGAGCACGGCGTAGCCACAGAAATCGGCGGGCTGTCGCAGTAGCTGCGGCTCGCCGCCCGCTAGGGGCACGCTCACCAGGGCCTCCTGCTCGCCGGTTTCGAGCACGCCGATCCAGCGGCCGCGGGCCAGGTCGATCAGGCCATCGGCGAAACGGCGCTCCGGATCGGGCTCGGTGAGCCGGCGGGGCTCAGCAGCGGCCATCGTCTGCGGGCTGGCCGTGGGAGCTGCCGCGGCGCCGAACTCCAGCGGCGGCAGATCCAGGCGCCAGAGGCAGCGGTCGCCGTCATCGACCCACACCACCACTGAAGCCGCGCGAGCGTCAGCTTCTGGCGAGCCTGCTGGCGTTCCCAGGCCCCCTGGCCAGCCGCCCACCGCATAGGCGCCGCCGCCATAGGCATGGATCCGGCTGCGCACATCGGCGCCGGCGGGGGTGATCTCCTGCCCGGGCGGCGCGCTGGCGGTGGGGCTGGCGGGGAGTTCCACCGACCCGGCTGGTCGCATCAGCAGGCGGGTGCGGCCGCCATCCTGCGGCCGTCGCTCCAGCCAGAACAGCCTTCCCCCCTGCAGCCGCGGCTCGGACCAGAGCGGGATGGCTCCCACCACCTGCGACGCCGCCAACGGGCCATGCCCCACCACCGAATGCTCCTGCCCATGGCTTCTACAATCTGTAGCAACGTTTCAGGAACCGCCCGTTGGCGCGCAGCTTCGCCCAGATGGCCCGGTCGGCCGAGCAGGGCAACCGCACGGTGCACGTGCCCAAGGAGCCCCTGGCTGAATCGCCCCTGCCGATTCACACCCTCGGCTCCCGCGAGCTGCGCACCGCCGCCAAGCGGATCAGCAAGGTGGATGAGCCGTTGCGCGATCTCGTCCGCGACATGCTGCGCAGCATGTACACCGCTCGGGGCATCGGTTTGGCCGCACCCCAGGTCGGGGTGCACAAGCAGTTGCTGGTGATCGACCTCGACCTCGAAGAGGCGGCCACGCCGCCGCTGGTGCTGATCAATCCGGAGATCACCGCCGCCAGCGCCTCCTTGAACACCTACGAGGAGGGCTGCTTGAGCATTCCCAAGGTGTATCTGGAGGTGGTGCGCCCTTCCACGGTGGAGGTGAGCTTTCGCGACGACCAGGGCCGGCCGCGGCGGATCAAGGCTGATGGCCTGCTGGCCCGCTGCATCCAGCACGAGCTGGATCATCTCAACGGCGTGCTGTTCGTCGATCGCGTCACCGACGAGCTGAGCCTCAACGAGGAGCTGCGGCAGCACGGCTTCGAACGCCACCACGTCGAGTCGATCCGCTGACATGCCGATGAAACCCCTGGCGGGCCTCTTCCTGGCCCTGGCCTGCGTGCTGGGCATCGCGGCCACGGGCTCGGTGTTCGAGCTGGCCTATGGCGATCCCGATCTTGGTGTCACCACCACCCGCTTGATCCTGGGGGCTTGCCTGCCCGGCACCGTGGTGGCCTTGGTGCTGGCGATCCGCATCAACCGGCCGGCCTGAGGGCCGCAAAGGCCTTCAGTGCGCAGCGGTTGATGCCGAAACAGCGCAGGTTTTGAAGCAGGACCCGAACAGGAGCCCGTTTCGATCACGATCCCGCTGCCGGACAGCACTCGATCCGTTCCGACGGGCCCTGCTCCAGTTCCTGCAACTCAACAGTTCCTGCAACTCATCAGCGGGAGCTTGTCGAGCCTCCCCGGCCGGCCGCAGGAGGGGCCACCCCAACGCTGGGGCTGCGGGGCCCCTGCATACGATTCGACCCTGCCGCCATCCGCCGTGAGGTTCCCCGTGCGTCTTCCCTTCCCCCTCCGGATCGCTACCCCTGCGCAACGGGCCGCGGCGGTGGCCCTGGTCAGCTGCCTGGCCGGTGGGGCGATCGGACCCGCCACCCTGCCCGCGCGGGCCCAGTCCTCGGAGCCCTCCGCCTTCGCCAGGCCGGCGCCTTCGCTGTTCGGCATGGCTGAACTCGATCCCCAGAAGTTCATGGTGGTGGCGGCGCCGATCGGTAGCAGCAGCCGCTCCCAGCTGAATATCTATGAACAGGTGAATAGCCGGCGCCCCTGCTTCGCGGTGGCCAGCGGCCGCCCGGCGGTGGTGAATCCCCTGCTCAGCAGCTTTGATTTCAGCGGCATCTGCGGCCGCTACATCGATGCCAACGGTTACTCGGTGCGGGTCGGCAACACCGATCTGGCCACGGTGTACCGCCTGAGCGTGGTGAATCAGGACAGCGACACTGTGCTGATGGCCCTGCCCACCCGGCCCGGGGCGGGTCCGGAGATGGTGGTGGGCCGCACCCTCGGCAGTGGCAGCGGCTTCCTGAAGCTCGAGCTCGAACCCGGCTGGAGGTTGGCGCGCCGCACGTTCCGTGGCCGTTCCCTGGGCCATGTGTACCTCTACCGCGACAGCTGGCCGGCGCTCTCCGCTAGCAGTGTCCCTGGCCAAGCCTCCGAGGCGGCCCCCGCCGCTGGCAGCTCCAACCCCTCGGCTCCACCCTCAACACCACCAGCCGTGCGATGAGGGTCGGTTGCTAAGGTTGAAGGCTGTGTGCGTCTCCGCAGCATTTCATGACCCAGGTCACCGTCGGCGAAAACGAAGGGATCGAATCCGCCCTGCGTCGCTTCAAGCGCCAGGTGTCCAAGGCCGGCATCTTTGCCGATCTGAAGCGGCTGCGGCACCACGAGACGCCCACCGAGAAGTACAAGCGCAAGGCCCAGCAGCGCCGTCGCCGCCGCTGAGGGAGCGTCCCACTCCGGTTACGTCCCTCAGCCTGGCTTCACGCAGCCTGGATGGGGTTGCCTGTTGATTGCCTGTTCATCAGGGATTGTCCGGGGCGAAAGGTTCGTATCAGCTCAACACACCAGCTTCCGAGCAGCTGGGTTCATAGCCGGGTCGTCAGGGTGGACAACAACCCGGAGGCCTTTTCTGAGCCAGCGCGCCAGCGTTTGTTGCCGGTGATGCGGTCGGGGCCGGCGAAGCGGGCGCTGCGCTGCCACACCCGCAGATGTGCTGCAAACCGGCGCTTCTACCGGTTCCCTGACCGATCCGCCGGATCCTGGCTGTAAGAGCCTCGCCTGTACTCCATGGCTTCGCTCTCCTCCCCTGCCGGCCCCCTTGACCCGGTTCGCCCTGGAGCTGGCCGAGGCGATTAATCACGCCTTCGGCAATCTCCGGGAGGAAGGGGCCCATCTGCCCCCGCTGGTTGTTGTACGGCCCTACCGCGACCGGCCGCGGCGCCGCTCCCGCTGAGCTCGGCCTCCGCGCCCATCCCCAGGCCATCGAAGCTGCGGTAGGTGAGGGCCTCGGCCACCGCCGCCGGCCCCACCCGCTCCTGCTGCTCCAGATCGCTGATCGTGCGGGCCACGCGCAAGAGCCGTGCTCCCGATCGCGCTGAAAGATGCCGCTGGCGGATGGCCTGCTCCCAGAGCGCCAGGGCCGCGGCATCGAGCTGAAGTGTCTGGGCCATGGATGCCGCCGGCAGTTCCGCGTTGCCGCAGCCGCCGGGGTTGCGGGCGGCGGAGCGTTGCCTTGCCACCAGAACCCGCTCGGCCACTGAGCGGCTCCCCTCGGGAGCCCCAGGGGCCTGGCCCTGCATCTGCGTTGGTCTGCTGTCCTGCCGGTAGGCCCCCGCTAGGTCGTGGGGGTCGCAGCGGCTCATCACCACCTGCAGATCGATTCGGTCGAGCAATGGCCCGGAGAGCCGACCCCAATAGCGCCGCCGTTCCGCTTCTCCACAGCGGCAGGGGCGCTCCGGGTCACCCCACCAACCGCAGGGGCAGGGATTGGTGGCGCCCACCAAGGTGATGCGGCAGGGGAAGCGGCAGCGCTGACGGGTGCGGCTGATCCACACCTCTCCCTCCTCAAGGGGCTGGCGCAGCTGATCGAGCACGGCGCGGCGGAACTCGGCCAGCTCATCGAGGAACAACACACCATTGTGGGCCAGGCTCAGCTCCCCCGGTCGCGGCAGCGTGCCGCCGCCAATCAGGGCCGCGGCCGAGCAGCTGTGGTGTGGGCTGCGGAAGGGACGCCTGCGGATCAGGCCAGCACCCTCCGGCAGCAACCCCGCCACCGAGTGCAGCTGGGTGAGTTCCAGGGCCTCCCGGTGCTCCAGGGGCGGCAGCAGCGACAGCAAGCGGCGGGCCAGCATCGTCTTGCCGGTGCCCGGGGGGCCGACCAGCAGCAGGTGATGGTCGCCGGCGGCGGCGATCTCCAGGGCCCGGCGGCCATGCATCTGGCCCCGCACCTCGGCGAGATCGAGGCTGTCGCTGCTCGTCGCAGCAGCGAGGGCCCTGCCGCAGGGCTGGGGCGGTGGTGACGCGGCCAGCAGGGGGTCGGCCAGCACCGCCATGGCTTCCTTCAGGGTGCCAGCCGCCCACACCGTGAGGCCCTCCACCAGGCGGGCCTCGGTCGCATTGGCGCTGGCCACCAACAGGGCCCGCACCCCCTGGCTCCGGGCCGCCAGGGCGAGCGCCAGCACGCCCCGTACCGGTCTGAGGCTGCCGTCGAGGCCCAGTTCGGCGGCGCTCCAGACGCCCTCGAGCTGCTCCAGGGGGAGCTGGCCACTAGCACCGAGCAGCCCCAGAGCGATCGGCAGGTCGAAGGCGGGCCCCTCCTTGCGCAGGTCCGCGGGTGCCAGGCTCACGACCACCCGGGTGAGGGGAACCTTGAAGCCGCTGTTGCGCAGGGCCCCACGCACCCGCTCGCGGGATTCCTGCACGGCGGCGTCGGCGAGGCCCACCATCAGCAGGCCCGGCAGACCCGGGCCGATGTCCACCTCCACCGTGACCGGCAGGACCTCAAGGCCCCGCAGTCCTGCACTGCCGCATCGTGCCAACATCAGATCAAGGGTTCAATCAGGACATCAATGGATCAGGGGTAAAACTTTCACCTCAGGCTGGCCACATCAGGCCGGCCACGCCAGGCCGGCCAAGTCAGGCCGGCCCGCCCGGATCGATGGATCCGGCCGGTTGCACCGGCTGCTGGTTTCGCTGGGCCCGCTCGTGGGGTCTGGTCTTCGGGTTCGGTCGACGCCTCCGCTTTTCAGGGCGATGCCCGGCTCTTGGGCTCCGGCGCCGCTCGGTCGGTGCGATGCCGATGCCGTCCCCCCGTCAGGCGTCCCCCCATCAGGCGTCCCACAGTCACCCGTCGCGTCGTCACCGATGCCCCGTCGCCGTTAGCACCGTCAGTCGCTGCCCCATCACGCATCGCGCGATCAGTCATTGCGCCACCACTCATTGCGCGATCAGGCATCGCGCCGACCGTTCGCCTCTCCCTCCACCTGGTGCCCAACACAGCCGTTCCTCAGCTCACCCCACCAGTTCCACCCCCTGTCCCACCCTCTCCTAGGCCGCGATGAGCAACCTTGAGGCCATGTCCCCCGACCCTTCCCAGAGCGGAGATTCCGCATCGAAGAGCCCCGCTGGGCGTCCGGTGGATCCCCCGGCCGCCGCTGCCCCTGACCCGGCCGCCATCGCCAGCGGGGCTGCTGCGAACGACACGATCTTCGGCCGCATCCTGCGGGGCGAGATTCCCTGCGATGCGGTGTATGCCGACGACCTCTGCCTGGCCTTCCGCGATGTGAATCCCCAGGCGCCGGTTCATGTGCTGGTGATTCCCCGCGAGGCCCTGGTGAACCTGGGCGACGCCGGTGGGCAGCACCGCGAGCTGCTGGGCCACCTGCTGCTGGTGGCGGCCAAGGTGGCCCGGCAGGAGGGCCTGGAGGGCTGGCGCACCGTGATCAACAGCGGCGCCGAGGCGGGTCAGACCGTGTTCCACCTGCATGTGCATGTGATCGGCGGCCGGCCCCTGGCCTGGCCGCCGGGCTGAGAGAGGAGTGATGCAGTCAGCACGCTTGTCCCTTGCCGGTCGCCACCGAAGGCCAGCTGCCGCCCTCAGCCTATGAACGGCGGCTTCGCCGATTCCGGATCCGGAAGCATCCCGCCTGACGCCGCCAGCGCACCCCCAGCGGCGACAATGCCGGTCATACGCCCGCCGGCCCCCCTTGAACCCCTTGAAGGCCCTCCGTGAGCAGCTGGGCAAGCTGCAGCGCCTGGCCCAGCCCTACTTCCTGCCCCTCGACGCCAACGGTCAATCCGCCAGCGGCGCCCAGTTCCTGCTGCTGATCCTGGCTCTGGTGGCTGTGGTGGTGGGGGTCACCCTGCTGCTGCTCACGGCGGCGGTGGGGTTGAGTGGCGCCCTGATCCCCGAGCTGCAGAGTCGCTTCCTGCCCGGCGTGCCCCAGCAGGTGGCAGCCCTCTGGAAGGGCCCGGCGGGGCCCGTGATCATGGCCCTGGCGACGGCCGGTGCCGTGGTCTTCTGGTGGTTCCGCGGTCGCCTGCGCCAGGGTCGCTGGCTGCCGTGGCTGCTGCTCGGCGTGATCATCCTGCTGATCCTGGTGATCAACGGCATCAATGTGGGCATCAGTTTTGTCGCCCGCAATGTTGATAACACCCTGGTGGCCTACGACCAGGACGGCTTCTGGAAAACGGTGGGCATCTATGCCTTCTGCCTGGTGCTGGCCCTGCCGATCCGAGCGATCCAGAGCTACCTGATCCCCAAGCTGGGTTTGATGTGGCGCGAATGGCTGAGCAGCCGGCTGCTGCAGCGCTACATGAGCAACCGGGCCTACTACGTTCTCAATCCCAACGACGAAAGCCAGGAGGAGATCGACAACCCCGACCAGCGGATTTCTCAGGACACGGCCAGCTTCACCGCCACCAGCCTAAGCGTGACGGTGGAGATCATCTCGGCGCTGCTCACCTTTTTCAGCTTCATCATTGTGCTGTGGAGCATCAACCACACCCTCGCCCTCTGGCTGCTGATCTATTCGGTGGCCGGCACGGCGGTGGTTGTTTTCGCCAGCCGAAAACTGGTGAATCTGAATTATCAGCAGCTTAAGTTGGAAGCCGATTTCCGCTACGGGCTTGTTCATATCCGCGACAACGCTGAATCGATCGCCTTTTACCGCGGCGAGCAGCAGGAGGCCCATGAAGGTGAACGACGCCTCGGTGGCGCGATTCGCAACTACAACCGCCTGATCATCTGGGAGGCCCTCATCAATGTGATCCAGCGCTCCTATGACTACTTCTCACGCTTCCTGCCCTGGCTGGTGATCGCGCCGATTTATTTCGCCAAGCAGGTGGATTTCGGTGTATTCGGCCAGGCCAGCATCGCCTTCTCTCAGGTGCTGTACTCGGTGAGTTACATCGTGAACAACATCGACCGCCTCGCCGCCTTCTCGGCCTCGATCAGCCGTTTGGAGGGTTTCCAGAGCAAGGTGGAGGGCATCGCCGCCCAGCAGGGCACGGTGGCCGGCGCGGCGGCGGGTGCCGATCAGGACCGCGGCCCCGAATCGATCCTGGTGAGCCACGTGGATCTGGTGCCGCCCCGCACCGACCGCACCCTGATCCGCGACCTCAGCCTCACGGTGGGGCCGCGGCAGCGCCTGCTGGTGGTGGGGCCCTCCGGTTGCGGCAAGACCTCGTTCCTGCGGTTGGTGAGCGGCCTGTGGGAACCGGCCGCCGGAACTGTGCAGCGCCCGCCGGTGGGCGAGCTGATGTTCATCCCCCAGAAGCCCTACATGCTGCTGGGCAGCCTCAGGGAGCAGCTCTGCTATCCCCAGCCCCCGGAGCGCTTCGGCGACGACCAGCTGCGCCACGTGCTCGAGGAGGTGCGGCTGCCGGAGCTGGTGCACCGCTACCCCGACCTCGACATCAAACAGGATTGGCCCCGCCTGCTCTCGCTGGGGGAGCAGCAGCGCCTGGGCTTCGCTCGCCTGCTGCTCAATGCACCCCGCTTCGCGGTGCTCGATGAGGCCACCAGCGCCCTCGATGTGACCACCGAGAAGGTGCTCTATGAGCTGCTGGTGCAGCGGGATGTGGCCTTCGTGAGCGTGGGCCACCGCCCCACCCTGGTCGACTACCACGACACCGTGCTGGAGCTCGATGGCACCGGCGCCTGGCGCCTGGTGCCGGCCGCCGGCTATAGCTTTGTCCGACCCACCTGAACCGATGCCCGACCCCGTTTCTCCGGTTGAGCCCCTAGCGGGCGGAAATGCCGCTTCCCCCGCTACCCCCGCTCCCGCCGCATCCAGCAGCGCTGCTGAGGCCCCTGTGAAGGCCACCAGCGCCACCACCGGCGATGTGCCGGCCTTCGGCTGGAGCGGCTACGCCGAGCGGGTCAACGGCCGCTTCGCCATGCTGGGTTTTGCCGCGGTGCTGCTGATCGAGGCCGTCAGCCGCGACACCTTCCTCCACTGGGCGGGGCTGGTGCCCTGAGGGTTGCCTGCTGGCATTGATCAGCAGTTCTTCGAGCGCTCATCACCACCTGGCCGCAGAGAGCATGGGCGGCAGCTGCTCAATGGCATCAGTGAATGACCGGTGGCGGATCAGGGGAATGGCATGGCTGGAAAGTGCTGTTCGCTTTCAGAGGAAAGCTTTCAGGATGGCGTATCGACTCAACAGACAAGTCAACATCCAGATCAGGCCAATACAGGTGATCGGCGCTAGGTCGTAAGACGTTGAGGATCTGCTGAATTGTGGCTGGCTTGAACCAAGGAAACTCGGAATACGGAAGTGCAAGCTCCTCATCGTCAATAAGCATCCAGATGCAATGGCCGGAAATATTGGTGACTTCAGCTCCTAAAATGGTTGTTCCAGGCATCAGTAATCTCCTTTTTGCGGGACTCGACGAGGCGTTCTGCCTCTTTCATCTTTGATGAGCTTAGCCCAATAACATGGATGTGCTTGCGGCTTTCCTCTCGTGAGAAGAAGAAAAACCGAAACTCGCCTTCTCGGAAGACGGTTGGTGTCAAGCGGGACCCCCTTCTGTTAGATGTTCAGCATAGCCTCGCATCCCACACTGGGACAGCAAATACCTTCAGCATTACGCCTCACATACCGAGGGCAATGCCTTTGCGAGAAGGCTGTTTGCATCTTTCCAACGCTGCCCTTGAGTGGCAGGCAGTTAACTTAGGACGGCGAGTTTCAGAGCTGATGGAGGCTTGTCCACTCGAAGGGCCTGTTGGGCGGCAAAAAGCTCCTCATGGCCCTTGCTCAAAGAGACAGACAAGAGGGCCCTTTATTTGGATCTGCCGTATCTCGTTGGCGAAAGTCAATTCGTTACCTTCATTACCTTGATTTGAGGGAAGGCCTTTCTCGGCTCTTTCAGCAGCGCAGATGTAATCTTGGTTGCCGCGGAAAACAACAATATCACCCTTCATCGCGCTGCCAACATACTTCCCTGGAGTGAAGAACATTCCAGAATGATCATTAATATCGTCAAGCGAGTTCGCATAGCGCACAAGAGATATCTCCCCCGCTTCTGAGTACACATCGATGACGCCTGATACTGCAGGAGACCACTTCTATCGATGAATAATGGCGCTTCACCGATAAAAAGGGCTGGGGATTTATTATAGGCAGAGATTGCAGTCCCACTGCGATTCCCATTGGTTCTATGCTGTCTAAGTAGCGCACTGTTAACAGCAAGCAATTGGTCGCGGAGGTCCGCAGGGAAACCTCGCAACTTAATCCCTGCATCTTGTAACATCTTCCATCCCTCTCTGTATATCTTGGATTAGGATTATAAACACCAATGAAGACAATACTAACACCTTGGTCTATCAAGCGCTGCGCGCACGCAATCTTAGGTGAATTAAGGCGACTACATGGTTCTAGAGTTGTGGAGACAACAGAGGCGCTTAAATCTCTTCCATCAGCAAATTCTATTGCGCATTTCTCAGCATGGTTGCCAGGTGCGTACTGTCCACGATAGGCGGAAGAGATTTTGGTTCCGTTCTTGTCGATAACCACTCCGACGGGAGGGCTAGGGTCGACTTGGCCCGATTCGGACACAGACTTAGCTGCAAGTTCAACAGCCTTCTTCATCCACAAGTAGTGTTGGTCAGTCATTTGCTGATCTGCTTCCGAATTAGACTAGCTTGGCACCCAACGGCTGAAGCTTGAGCTGCGAATGACAGCTACCACGCTATAGCTAATGTTCTCGCTCCGAAAGGGATAAGAGGAGGCCAAGTATTGACGGGCCTTTGACAGCTGCAAGCTTGAGTCTTGGAGAGGCTCGCTACTGTGTGTATCGGAGCTGCTGGGCCATTTGCTGAAGCTTCGCAATGTCAGCTTCAATGATCTTGAGTGCGCACTCCGCGCAATAGTGATCATGAGAGCGTTCGACGTACACCTTCATCCTGGGATCCCCCTTTTCGAGACGGTGTCTCGCATTGGCTTGACAATCGTGTGCCTTCCGGGCACGGTCAATTTCGGAACGTTGGACGAGTGACTTTCTAGCCATCAAAAACCTCACTTTTTGCGACGGCGACAAGCTCCTCAAAGCGCGAATCGATTGCGTCGAGCTCGGGCCTGGTGAACTCGTGGCGCTCGCTTGTTCCGCGGCCAACAGATTTGTTCACTTGCTTGTCAATTGCTGTCTTGACGATAACGAAGTTGGTTTTGCCCAGCCGCTTGATATCAAGCTCTTTGCCTTGAGGGTTCAGATTCTTCTCCCCAAGGATACGGCCAACTGCATTCTTGATGCGAGTATCAAGCCCTGACCGAGCCGCTTGACGTTCATTCGCTTTCGTGGTCGCGACCGGTCTGTGTTCCATAGCTCGTGCAACCTGTTCTCCTGTAAGGCCAAAGGATCTCAGTGTGCTAATTGCCAGCTGAACCTCTTCATTCTCGAGAAGAGGGATCTCTTCCAGAAGAATGTTGCTTTGTTCTCGCACCTCAACAGTATTTGGCCCTCGAGGAATTGGGGCAACCGAAAACTCACTCGAATTGTGAAAGTCCAGGTTTTCCAGCGGAAGTAATTGGTCGAAAAAGTCCTTGTCAGCCTCGCTATAGTTCTGAAAGTCCTCCCAACGACTTGCGATATTTGCTCCTGCGTGAAATATGACAGTACCTTGATTCAAGGGATCACCGGGAGAGTTCTGCTTGATTACGCGCATAATTCTTCCGACAAATTGCACAAACGGCGAAAGGTTAGCGAATACGCTGAATACAGCTGCGACTGAGAGGTGTGGGTGATCAAATCCTTCGCCGAGCTTGCGTACCTGAACAATTACGTCAAGTTCGTGTGCCTCAAGCTTTCTCATCACAGCGTCATTTGCCGAACCGTCCTCTTTGCTGTGGACGTAGTCCGCCCTCCGGCCGCGCGAGCGATACGCTTCCACGATCTGTCGACAGTGCTCGTAGTTCAGTGCGGAAGCAATAATCTTGTGGCGCGTCTCTGATGTGTCGTTGCGGATGCGGTCAAGTTCGCGAATAGATGCGTCGACAATAGTTGTAAGCGTCTCTTTTGAGGTGACAATACTCCTACGAAAGTCAGCGTCCTCTTCGCCAAGCCTGCGGACTTCCTCAAGAGAGACAACAATCTCCTCGCCGTCCTCGCATCGAACATATTTGAGTGTCTGCGGGTTTAGCACTATCGCCTTCAAACTCTTTACGTATCCTTCCTGGATGGCGCGAAATATTGGGAACGAGTAGAGGACTTGGCCTGCCATATTTTGGCCATCCGCGCGAAGCGGTGTGGCGCTGAAGTTGATGATGCTTGCATATGGAAACAAGTTCTTCAGATTCGTATAAGAACCAGCAACGCTGTGGTGCCCTTCATCGAACAAGATGAGGTCAAAGTAGTCATCGGGAAGCATCTGTAGCCAACGGTTCCCCTCACCCTGGAGCTGTTGAATATTGCTAATGACGACATGAGACTCATCAAGATCGCCGCGATTTGTAGTCGTCCCTCGAATCTTTACTGGCTCTGGATATGGTGGACCAGCCAGAACGCTACATTTGGCGTAAAACATATCGCTCTGGGACGGGTCGAAATCCTTGTAGAGCTGTTCAGCGATACGAAGACCAGGCGCAATTACGAGTGTGCGAGCCGAACGGAACGCAAACGGGGCCAGCGTGATGCAACCAGACTTACCGCAACCAACAGGTAACACAATGCCAGCCTCACGGTCAGCGTTTTCCCTTGAAGCAAATGCCAAGAGAGCGCTATATGTTTCACGTTGCGGAGTCCGAATCTTTGGGTTTCCTTCAACACTGGGCCTACTGCTTTGAAATGGATTGCTCACGATGAACTTATCAGACTTGTCGCACAATAGCAGGATGTCTCGGGGTTGGATATGCCGTCGGCCCAACGCTCCAGATCAGAAGCGGCCAAGGGCTCAGCAGAGAAGATAATTCTTGCTCTCGTCTTCTGAATCTGGTTGTTAGCCTTCTATTCATCTGAACTTTAATGATCAAACCGAAGAATGGTCAGTGTGTCGGCAACACTTCTTAAGCCAGCATACTTCTCAGTCAAAGAGTTTCTCACGCCCTCACGATCGGAGCCATAGCCTCTTATATATTCAAGGATCTTCAGAACCTGCGAAGCAGATTCTTCTTGGGACAATGTCCGCAATTGGGCCAAAATCTGCTCTAGGAGATCCACTGGGGCCAAAGCCCTACCTACGACTGGCTCACTACACCAGATGGGATCGGAATCTTGGCTTTTAAAGTAAATATAGTGCTTTTCATTATCACAATGGCTCGACGGACAGGAGCTTATATCGGCCAAGCGAAGTAGGCCAAGGTCAACCGTGGTCGCATACAAGTCTGCCTTGTCGAAGATCATCGGACAGGCATAGTACACGAAGGCATTCGCATTCCTGTTCAGATCAAATAGTAATTCATGCTGTGAGAACCCACTGCGCTCGTTCCTTGTTGTATCCAGTGATGACCTAAAGTGAGGGTTGGTTGCGATTTGGGGAGGAGTCTTTGCCTGCCGCCGCATGAGCCTTGAAACCACCTTAAACTGAAGAAAATAAGCAATATAAGTAGAACGCAACCGATAGCCTCGATTCATGGCGGCGTCACGAAGCTCCTGGTAAAACTCTTGATCGCTTTGCTCAGTCATCGCAAAAGCTTGATCGAAGCCAATAAATGCCTCCTTCTGCGGTGAATACTTATAGAAGTTGATGGCTGTGTTTTCGCCAAGGCCGCACTCCCTCCTGAAGAGATCAATAAGCGGTCGATGAAAGTGCATTTCAAAGACGGTCTCATTGAGTGTCATCTGAAAAAATACTGGGAAAGGCCATTGGATTAATGGTAAGGCTAACGCTATATGGGTGGTTTCCGAGAACCACATTACTACCCCTGCTGCTTTCCGTGAACCACTTCCATGTAGCAGAGCTAACTCTTGTAGCCGCAGCCGCTTTAGGCAATTTGTGTCTATCGCGAACAGTGGTTCTCGGACCCGATATCCACTTGTTGAGGCTGCTACAACTGGTCAGGTGGGCTGATGGCGCCCATCGGGCCCCGCTTGAGCACGTGGGTATAGATCATGGTGGTATTTAGATCAGAGTGCCCCATTAATTCCTGAATGATTCGGATATCCTGCCCACGATCAAGCCAATGGGTCGCGAAAGAATGCCGAAACCTGTGGCAACCTGCGGGTTTGATGAGGACGGCGCTCCCAACGGCTTGCTTCACCGCCTTTTGGACCTGTCTCAGATCCAGGTGGTGGCGTCCCTCCTTGGCCGTGGCCGCATCTTTCCAGCGGTTTCGCTGAGGAAACACCCATTGCCAGCCCCATTGCCGATTGGCATGGCGGTTCTTTCTCTCCAAGGCATGGGGCAACACCACCGCTCCCCTACCAGCCTCCAGATCCAGATCCCGCTCCAGCAACTCCCGGTTCAGAAACAGCAGCGCCGACAGCGCCTGGCTCTGAGTCGACGCACTCACCCGGCCATTCACCGCCAGATGGGTGAGAAAGGCATTCACCTCCGCACTGCCCATCTCGCGCGGCCTCGTAGGTATTCACCGTGCGGCGCGCATAGTGGCGAGCCTGCAGTTCCTCCCGGTAGCGCTTGATCAGCCCCGCAGGGCGTGGGGGACTCGGCATCACCAGGCTCCTGAACACCATCACAGGATTCCCCGCCGTAGCCATGCGCTGCCCCCATGCCAGCCTGCAGCCGATGGATGCCCCTTCCTCCGAGCTCGCAGCCGCCGGCGCCCAGGCCGGCCCCCCACCCCAAGGAGTGGAGGCCTTTCTGGCGGCGGCCGGGCCGCTGATCGATCTGCGCAGCCCCGCGGAATTTGCCCAAGGGCATATCCCCGGCGCCACCAACCTGCCGTTGTTCGACAACGACGAACGGGCCGAAGTCGGCACCCTTTACAAGCAGCAGGGCCGCCAGGCCGCCGTGCTGCACGGGCTGGCCCTGGTGGGGCCGCGAATGGTGAGCCTCGGCACGGCGCTGCTGGCCGCCCTCGCAGAGCACCGCAGCGCATCCAGCGCCGCATCCAGCGCCCCAGCTCAGCCCCACAACGCTCCCTGCCTGCGCCTCCACTGCTGGCGCGGCGGCATGCGCTCCGGCTCGGTGGCCTGGCTCGCGGGCCAGCTCGATCTGCCGGTGCTGCTGCTGGGGGGGGGCTACAAGGCCTATCGCCACTGGGTGCTGGAGCTCTTCGAGCGGCCCTGGCCCCTGCGCCTGCTGGGGGGCCGCACCGGCTGCGGCAAGACCGACCTACTGCTGGCCCTGCGGCAGCAAGGCGTGGCGGTGCTGGATCTGGAGGGCCGTGCCCATCACCGCGGCAGCAGCTTCGGCGCCCTCGGCCTGCCGCCCCAGCCCAGCAGCGAGCACTACGAAAACCTCCTCGCCGCCGACCTGGCCTCCCTGGAGGGGGCCGATGAGATCTGGCTGGAGGCCGAAAGCTCCCAGGTGGGCCGCTGCCGCATCCCCGCCGGCCTCTGGCGCCAGATGAAGGAGGCCCCTGCCCTGGAGATTCAACGCCCCCTGGAGCAACGGGTGAGCCAGCTGGTGGCGATCTACGGCATGCAGGATCCCGCCGGGCTGGCGGAGGCCACCCAGCGGATCGCTAAACGGCTCGGCCCCCAGCGCACCGCCCTTGCCCTGGAGGCCATCGCCGCCGCCGATTGGGCCAGCGCCTGCCGCCAGATGCTCGATTACTACGACCGCTGCTACGACCACGACCTCAGCAGCCATGCCGTGCAGGCGGTGGACCTGGGCGAGTTGGCGCCCACGGAGGCGGCCGGGCTGCTCCTGGAGCAGGGGCTGGTGCGGGTCCGGCCATGCGGATCGGAGCGGGGAGGCTGATCACGGCGGGGAAGCTGATCGCGGCTGGGAGTCCCCCTCCTCCTGCGGCGCCTGCTCGCCCCCTTCAGCTCTCGGGTGAGCGCTCCTGCGCCCCCAGCACCCGGCCGATCAGGGCCGCCTCCGGGAAACCGGCCCTCTGCAGGGCAGCCAGGGCGGCGCCGGCCCGATCGGCGGGCAGGGTCGCCAGCAGGGGGCCGCAGGTCTGGGGATCGATCAGCAGGGCCTCCACAGCCGCGGCGGCCTCCCCCACCAGCCGCACCGGTCCCTCCAGCAGGGCCAGCGCCCGGCCATTGGCGGGGGCCAGGCTGCTGGCCCAGCCCTGATCCAGCAGCTCCAGGGCGCCGGTGAAGGCCGGAATGCTTCTCGCCTCAAGCAGCACCATCTCACCGGCGCTCAGCCCATCGGCTGGCAGCCCGCCAGCGGCGCCAGCGCCCGCCGCCAGCATCTCCCCCAGGTGCCCAAGCAGGCCGAAGCCCGTCACATCCGTGCATGCCTGGCAGCCATGGGCTGCCAGTAGCTCCACCAGCCGCGCCGGGCTGCGCTGCATCGTCTGGAGGGCGGCATCAATCCAGCCGGGCCGGGCTGCCCCCGCCATCGCCGCCGCAAACAGCACCCCGCTGCCGAGGGGGCCGCTGAGCAGCAGGGCGTCCCCCTCCCGAAGGGGGCCCTTGAGCCAGTGGCGCCCGGGATCAACCCGGCCGTTCACCGTGAGGGCCAGAGCCAGGCCCGCCCCATCGCGGCCCTCAAGGGTGTGGCCTCCGATCAGCCGTGCCCCGAGCGGATCGAGCACCGAGCGAACCCCCGCCAGGGTCTGGAGCAGCAGCTCCTCCTGCAGGGCCGGCTCCGCCTCCGGCAGGGTCACCAGGGCCTGCACACTCTCCAGATCTGCCCCGCTGGCCCAGAGATCGCCGCAGGCATGAAGGGTGGTGAGGCGGGCATTGAGCCAGGGGTCGGCCACCAGGGCCGGGAAGCCATCCACGCTCTGGAGCAGCAGGGAGCCATCGGCGGCCGTGGCCAGCACCGCCGCGTCCTCCACCCCGTCCCGCCCCTCATTCAGGGCCGGGGCGCAGGGGGAGGGCGCTTGCGCTCTGGCCATCCCCTCCAGCCGGGCCAGGGCACCCTCCAACGGAGCGGCAGCGAGCTTCGCGGCGCAACCGCGGCAGGCCATCGCCTCCGGCCCCATCGGAGCCAGGGCGGCGAAGCCCCTCAGGAAGCGTTGATCCAGGTGGCGCTTCCAGCGCCACAGCCAGCGGCTGGGCCCCAAGGCAACGGCCCCCCAGAACACCACGGCCCGCGGCCCCTTCGGGCTCCAGCCCCCATCCCCCAGCAGCTGCAGCGCCCGCCGCTGGGACCGCCACCGACGAAGCCGCCGCTGCGGCTGTTCCAGGCTGCGCTGGAGATTGGTGGCGAGCACCGGCGTCGCTCGCACCGCCCACACCCCCGAGGCCGGCCGGGGCGCACCAGCCACCACGGCGCAGTCGCCGGCGGCGAAGAGGTGGGGGTGCTCCAGCACCTGCAGGCTGGCTGTGGTCACCACCCGGCCCGTGGCAGCGTCCACCGGCAACCCCGCCGCCGCCAGCCAGGCCGGCGCCCGGCTGCCGGTGCAGGCCAGATCGGCCGGAGCCACCTGCGGCACATTCCGCTCCAGCGGGATGCCCGCCTCGGCCAGCAGCAGCTCGCCCAGCCGATTGGCCGCAGCTGAACCGAGCCGCAGCCCCTGGCCCCGCAGCAGCAGGCGAGGGCCATACCCCCGAGCCCTGAGGGCCAGGGCCAGCTCCACGGCCGCCGCGCCACCGCCGCGGATGCGCAGCGCAGATCCGGGCGTGAGGGTGCTGAGCCAGGCCAGGAAGGGCTCCAGGGGCTTCACGGGCTGGCCGCTGTCGCCCCAGGCCCGGTTGCCGGTCGGCTGCGTTCCACCTGTCCCTGACGGGTTGGGCATCGGGCCATTGGGCTCCGGGCCGAGCCTCGGCGCTGCGTCTGGCTCCGCGCTGCCCCCTGCCGTCACGGCCCCCACATCGAGGCTGAGCCGATCGAAGCGCAGCGGCGGCCGGCCCTCCAGCCGCAGCTCCCGCGCCACCGGATCGAGCCCCACGATCTCCGCCCGCAGGAAGGTCACCCCCGCCAGGGCACAGAGCCGCCGCAGGTCGATGGCGCTCTCCTCCGCTGCGATCAGCCCGGCCACCAGGGCCGGCAGCGTGCCGGAGTAAACCGCCGTGCTACTGCGGCTCACCAGGGTGACCAGGGTGTGGGCCGGCCGCAGCCGAGGCCGCATCAGCCAGCGCCGCAGCAGCAGCGCATGGGTGTGGCCACCACCGGCCAGCACCAGATGGAATCGGAGCGGCTCGGCTCCAACCTGGCCGCTGCTCAGGCCCCGCACGGTTCAGAGCGGTGGATGGGGTGATCGTCGCATGAGCAACCGGCCCACAGCCCCGCCTTTCGTGACCGTGATCACGGGTCTTTGCCAACACCTCCTGGAAGCACTGGCCAACCTGCCTACCTTGAATGGATGGTGAGCGACCGAAACGCGTGATTCCCGAGCCGATGGCTAGCCGCTCGCTCCTGCCTCCGACCAACCGCCCGACCGGCGCCCATCGTTTGATCGGCTCTCCCATGCCGCGGCTGTCCACGCCCCAGGGCCGCCGTCAGCGCCGCATGCGATTGCTCCTCCCCCTGCTACTGGCCGCCCTGCCCCTGCCGGCTCTGCTAGTGGCCTGCAAGCCCACCCCCCCCGAAGCGCCGGTGGTGCAGGGCCCGCGCCGCATCTCGGCCCTGGGGCGGCTCGAACCCGAAACCCGGATCCGCAAGGTGTCGGTGCCCACCTCCCTGAGCGGCGACCGCGTCCAAGACATCCTGGTGGAAGAAGGCCAGCTGGTGAAGAAGGGCCAGCCCCTGGCGGTGCTCAACAGCAAGGCCAGCCTGGCCGCCGCCCTCGCCGAGGCCGAGGAGAACGTGACCCTCTCGCAGCGCAAGTTGGAGCAGGTGAAGGCC